>Ga0307515_10014511_pt1 | contig 14593 bp, 7 predicted proteins | sample 17_EM_MG_FD_194513 | JGI IMG/M metagenome (GOLD analysis project Ga0307515, IMG submission 194513) | Populus trichocarpa ectomycorrhiza microbial communities from riparian zone in the Pacific Northwest, United States - 17_EM | ecosystem: Host-associated > Plants > Roots > Unclassified | place... | reverse complement strand
TACTGACCAGTCCGGAGAGGATCATCGACGACGGGAAGCCGTCCTTTCCGCCGCCGATGGTGAACGGCGAAATGCCCTTGTCCTTGAGCTTCCCGGCGTCGGCTTCCAGCTCGGCCCAGGTCTTCGGGGTCGTGCTGATGCCCGCGTCGGCGAACATCTTCTTGTTGTAGTAGATCGGCGGGATGGTCTGGGTGTTCGCAGGCAGCTGGAAGTACTTGCCCTTGACCGGGTTCGCTTCGGGGAACTGGAAGTCCTTGAGCTCGTCGGGCGACCACGCGTAGAGGTTGCCCGCCTCGGCGAAGCCCGCGGAGTCGACCGCGATCATCACGTCCGGGAACTGGCCCGACTGCAGGAGCTGCTTCGCGTACGAGGTCCGGCCGTCGGCGGTGGGCGCGACGAGCTTCTTGACCTTGATACCGGGGTTCTTGTCGGTGACGCGCTTGATGGCGGCGTCCCAGTAGGCCGGCGTGAGGTTGGGGGTTTCGAACGTCAGGAAGGTGATCTCCGCGTCGCCGCCGCCGCTGCTGGTGTTCGACCCGACCGAGCAAGCGCTCACCGCCAGGAGCGCCACTGCTCCCAGCGCCAGGGACCTTCTCATGTCCAGCCACCTTCCTGGCCGCATGCGACCCACCATATGTGATGTATGACGCATTCGATCGGACCTCTGTCCGGTTGTCAACCGTCGAACCCCGTCGAAACAGTGCCGAAGTGGGCTATAGATCGGATCTTTACTGGTGGATTCGGTTCAGTCGGACGACGACGCTGGCGAAGTCCCCGGTGGGGAGCCCTGGCACGAGGCCGTGCGCGAGCAGCACGGCCCCGCTGTGCTCCCGGCCCGAGTCGGCGTCCGTGTACCGGCCAGCGGGAGCCAGGCCGTCGAGCCGGATCGGGCGCTCGGGCGCGGCGAAGTGTGCGGACTGCCGGTAGGCGAAGACGACCGACCGGTCGCCGAGGACGTACTGCAGCGCCGTCACGCCGTCGTCCACCGGCGGCCGGAGCCGGTACAGCGTGCCGTGCTGCACGACCGGCCGGATGTCCCGGTACCGCGCGATCTCTTCGCGGGCCAGCGCGAGGTCGTCCTCGGGCCACCGCAGGATGTCGCCGCCGATGCCGAGGACACCCGCCATGGCGACGTGGAACCGGAACCGCAGCGGCACCGACCGGGCGGTGACGAAGTTGGGGGTGTCGGTCACCCACGCCGACATCGCGCGGGCCGGGTACAGCTGGGAGTAACCGTGCTGGATCCGCAGCCGGTCGAGGGCGTCGGTGTTGTCGGAGGTCCAGACCTGGTCGGTGCGCGAAAGGATCCCGAGGTCGAGCCGGCCGCCACCGCCGCTGCAGGACTCGATCCGCAACCCCGGGTGGTCCGCGCGAAGCCGGTCCATCAGCGTGTACACGGCCCGCGTGTGCTCGACCCACAACCGGTCCGGATCCGCGTCACCCGGCCAGCCCGCCTCGCTGAACGGGCGGTTCATGTCCCACTTGAGGAAGTCGACGCCGTGCTCGCCGACGAGCCGGTCGAGCCACTCGTGGGCCCAGGCGGCGACGTCCGCGCGGGCGAAGTTGAGCACAAGCTGGTTGCGCAGTTCGGAGCGGCGCCGGTGCGGCTGGTGCAGCACCCAGTCCGGGTGCGTGCGGTACAGGTCGCTGTCCGGGTTGACCATCTCGGGCTCGACCCAGATCCCGAACTTCAGCCCCAGCCCGTGCACGGCGTCGACCAGGGGTTTCAGCCCGTCCGGGAAGCGCTCGCGGTTGACGTGCCAGTCGCCGAGGCCGGCGTGGTCGCCGGTGCGGGCGCCGAACCAGCCGTCGTCCATGACGAACAGCTCGACGCCCAGCCCCGCCGCGCGCTCGGCGAGGGCGCGCTGCCCGGCCTCGGTGACGTCGAAACCCGTGGCCTCCCAGGAGTTGTAGAGCACGGGACGCAGTTCGCCGGGATGCGGCAGGACGTGCCCGAGGATGTAGACGTGCCACGCCCGGCTCGCGCCACCGAATCCGTCGTTCGTGTACAGCCCGGCCGAAACCGGTGTCGTCAGCGGCTTTCCCGGCCCGACGCGGTGCACGACGCCGTCCTGGCCGAATCCGCCGGTCATGGTGAGCCGCCCGGTCGACGAGCGGGTCGTGGTCAGCCGCCAGGATCCGCTCCACGCGAGCGCGACGCCGTAGACCTCGCCGTGCCGCTCGGTCGCGGTGCCGTCGTCGACCATCACCCACGGGTTGGCGTGGTGGCCGGTGATCCCGCGGCGGCTCGCGAACACCGTTTCGCCGTGGGCGACGGGTTCCCGGTGCAGCTGCGTCTCCGCGGCCCAGCGGCCGGCGACGTGGCTGAGCCGGTAGTCCTCGAAGACCGGCAGCGCCCACGACGCCGAGTCGGCCCTGGCCACCTCGACGTCCACGTCGGAGGTCAGCTCGGTCCACCGCTCGACGACGTCGGTGCCGTGCGGGAGCCGGTAGTGCAGGGCGATCCGCAGCGGGTGGTGCCGGTCGGCGAACTCGAGCCGCAGGTGCGCGGCGCGGTCGTCCTGGACGATCTCGTGGTCGCCGTACCGCCATTCGAGACCCCGGGTGCCGTCGGCGAAGCGCACCTGCAGCGCGGGCGTCCAGTACCGGGTACCGCCGTCGGCGGCGAGCTCGTCGAGACCCTCGTTGGGATCGTTGAAGCCGTCCCACCAGGGCAGCGTCTCGGCGCCCAGCTCGTGCACCTCGGCCGAGGTCAGCTTCGGGCCCCAGTGGACGTGGGTCGGCACGTCGTCTTCGTTGAGCCGCAACGCATACGTACTCGACTCGCCGGTGAGGACCCACGTCCGGTGCGCGAAGCTGATCTCGGCCATGTGGGCCATCCTGCTGCCGGCGCCGCCGGTCGCCAAGGGACGTCCCGCTGACCGGTCAGGGCCGGTCGGTGAGGTACCCGCCCATCGTCTTGAAGTACTCGCCCGCCGCCAACTCGGTGCCGTCGGCGGTGCGGACCCGCTCCACCAGGAGGCCGGGGGACCGGCCGCGGCGGGCACCCGGGCCGGCGACGATCACCACGCCGTCGCCCTCCTTGATGAAGATGCGGCCCGGCGTGCCGCCGTAGTGGCCCTCCGACACCGACGCCTTGGTGATCCGCAGCTCTTCGCCGCGGTGGTAGGCGAACGCGTTCGGGTACGGGTCGGACTGGGCGCGCACCAGCCGCTCGATGTCCTCGACCGGCGAGGTCCAGTCGATGAGGCTGTCGCGCGCGGCGCGTTTGTGGAAGAAGCTGGCCTTCGACCGGTCCTGCGGCACCGGCGTGTAGCCGGTCTCGATGAGCTGGATCGCCTCGGCCGTGATCGGCGCGATGAGGTCCACGGTGCGTTGGAACAGGTCCGTCGTGGTGTCGGCCGGCCCGACCGGGATCGCGCGCTGCAGGACGATGTCACCCGCGTCCAGTTCGCCGTCCATCATGTGGGCGGTGACGCCGACCTCGGGCTCGCCGTTGATCAGCGCCCAGATCAGCGGGGAGAACCCGGCGTACGACGGCAGCAGCGAGTCGTGGATGTTGAGGGTGCCGTGACGCGGCAGGTCGAAGATCTCCGGCGGCAGCCAGGTGCGCCAGTTGTTCGCCACGATGAGGTCGAGGTCGGCCGCCTTCAGCTCGTTCAGCAGTTCGGCGTCGTCCGGGCGGTTGCGCAGCAGGACGCGGATGCCGTTCGCCTCGGCGAGGTCGGCGACCGAGTCGGCCCAGATCCGCTCGTACGCGTGGTCGCTCTTCGGGTGGGTGACCACGAGCGCGACCTCGTGGCCCGCGTCGACGAGCGCTCGGAGGGTCCGGTGCCCCCAGGTCTGGTAGCCGAACATCGCCACGCGCATTCGAGAGTGCCTTTCTGTAGCCGGGGGACGAACATCACCTCGAACGTACTAGGCGAGGCTCGCCTAACTTAGGTTAGGGTTCCCTGAACGTTACCGGAGTGTGCGAGGGAGCGACATGACTGCAGAGGCCGGCGAACAGGTCCCGATCTACGACGTCGTCGGGGTGGGTTTCGGACCTTCGAACCTGGCCCTCGCGATCGCGCTGGCCGAGCACAACGCCGGCTCGGAGGAGCCGGTGACCGCGCACTTCCTGGAGCGGCAACCCCGCTTCGGCTGGCACCGCGGGATGCTGATCGACACCGCGACGATGCAGGTCTCCTTCCTCAAGGACCTGGTCACCATGCGGAACCCGACCAGCGAGTTCAGCTTCCTGAACTACCTGCACTCGGTCGGGCGGCTGGTGGACTTCATCAACCACAAGAACCTGTTCCCGCTGCGGGTCGAGTTCCACGACTACTTCGAGTGGGCGGCCGCGAAGGTCGACGACGTCGTCTCGTACGGCACCGAAGTGGTGTCCGTGAAGCCGGTGTACGACGGCGACGAGGTCGAGTTCTTCGACGTCGAGATCTCCGACGGCAGCTCGCTGCGGGCCCGGAACCTGGTGATGGGCACCGGACTGCGGCCGCAGCTGCCCGAGGGTGTCACCGCGGGCGACCGGATCTGGCACAACAGCGAGCTGTTGTTCCGCGTCGAACGCCTGCGCGGCACCGAGCCGAAGCGGTTCGTCGTGGTCGGTGCCGGGCAGAGCGCCGCCGAGGTCGCGGCCCTGCTGCACGACGAGTTCCCGGACACCGAGGTGTGCGCGGTGTTCGCCCGCTACGGCTACAGCCCGGCCGACGACAGCTCGTTCGCCAACCGGATCTTCGACCCGGAGGCCGTCGACCAGTTCTACCGCGCGGGCGAGCCGGTCAAGGACCGCCTGATGCGCTACCACGGCGCGACGAACTACTCGGCCGTCGACGTCGAGCTGATCGACGAGCTGTACCGGCGCGTCTACCGCGAGAAGGTGCTGGGGATGGAGCGGCTGCGGCTGTTCAACGTCTCGCGCCCGGTCGAGGTGACCGACACCGGCACGGCCGCCTCGGCGACCGTCGAGTCGCTCACCACGGGCGAGCGCACGGTGCTGGAGGCCGACGCCGTCGTCTACGCGACCGGTTACCGCCCCGCCGACCCGACGCCGCTGCTCGGTGAGCTGGGCGCGAGCTGCGGCCGTGACGAAGAGGGCAGGCTGCGCGTCGAGCGCGACTACCGGATCACGACGGAACCCGCGCTGCGCGGCGGCATCTACCTGCAGGGCGGGACCGAGCACACGCACGGGATCACGTCGTCGCTGCTGTCGAACACCGCCGTGCGGGTGGGGGAGATCCTGCAGTCCATTGTGGACCGCCGGGTGGTCGCGGCACCGGAGGGGGAGTACGCGGTCAGCGCGCGGTGAGCTGCTCCCGGAGGATGTCGCTGTGCCCGGCGTGGCGGGCGAAGTCCTCGATCAGGAGCAGGTAGACGAACCGGAGGTTGACCTCGCCGAGGACGTCGTGCGTCCAGGTGTTGTCGAGTTCGAAGCGGGCCGCGATCTCGCGTGAGCGCGCGCTGGCCCGCTCGAACTCGGCGATCACGTCTTCCAGTGTTTCGCTTTCGGCGACGACGAAGCTGGCGTCGCCCGGGGTCGTGGGCCCGTCGCACTCGGCCTCGTCGAGGCCGAGCAGGAGACACTGGAACCAGCGGCGTTCGGCCATCGCCGCGTGCTTGACGAGGCCGATCGGTGTGGTCAGGGACGTGACCAGGCGCCGCCGGACGTCGGTTTCGGACAGGCCGCGCGCGGTGTCGGCGACCGCGCGGCGGTTGCGGTCCATCGTCGCCTCCAGCAGGAGACGCTCGGATCCGGTGGTGATTTCGGGCAGCACGAACATGGGGAAGCCTTCCGGGTGAGAGGGAGTGCGGCCAGACGTTCCTCGGGGAGCGAGTCCAGAGCCGAGGAGGGGCCGGAACACGCCGAGGCTAGCGCGCCGACCGCCGCCATGTCACCCGGATTAGCGCACGCTCGCCCTCCGAGGCCCGAAAGCCGTGAAGGCCTCCTTACCGGCCATAAGAGCCGGGAAGGAGGCCTTCACGGCTTTCACGGGAGAGGCGCCGGGTGGTGGCGGCTGATCGGGATCACCATCGGCGTGCCGCTGATCGGGTCCGGGGTGACCTGGCAGCGGACGTCGAAAACCTCCTCGACCAGCTCCTCGGTGATCACCTCGACCGGCTTGCCCGACGCCACGATCCGGCCCGCCTTCATCGCGATCACGTGGTCGGCGTAGCGGCACGCCTGGGGCAGGTCGTGCAGCACCATCACCACCGTGCGGCCCTCCTCCCGGTTCAGGTCGACGATCAGGTCGAGCACGTCGATCTGGTGGGCCAGGTCGAGGTAGGTCGTCGGTTCGTCCAGCAGCAGCACCGGCGTGCCCTGCGCGACCGCCATCGCGATCCACGCGCGCTGGCGCTGGCCGCCGGACAGTTCGTCCACCGGGCGGTCGGCCAGGTCGGTCATCCCGGTGGCCGCCAGCGCTTCCTGCACCGCGCCTTCGTCCGAAGTGGACCATTGACGCCACCAGCTCTGGTGCGGCGCGCGGCCGCGGCCGACGAGGTCCGCCACCGTCATGCCCTCCGGCGCCACCGGCGACTGCGGGAGGATGCCGAGCCGCTGGGCGACCTGGCGGGTCGGCAGGTCGTGGATCGACCGGCCGTCGAGGTACACCCCACCCGCTTTCGGCGTCAGCAGCCGGGCGAGGGTGCGCAGCAGCGTCGACTTCCCGCAGGCGTTGGGGCCGATGATCGCCGTGATCTCACCCGGCGGGATGTCGAGGTCGAGGCCGTCGATGACCACCCGGTCGTCGTAGGCGACCCGGAGCTGCTCCACGCGCAGGGAGGGGGCGTCCGATGTCATGTGTTCAGCCTCCGGAGCCGGATCGGTTGGTCCTGGCCAGCAGCCAGAGCAGGAGCGGGGCGCCCAGGACGCCGGTGACGATGCCGACCGGCAGGGCCGACGCGGTGATCTCGCGGGCGATGATGTCGCTGCCCAGCACCACGACCGCGCCGGTGAGCGCGGACGCCGTGATCGGCGGCGAAGACAGCCGCGCGAGGCGCTGCGCGATCTGCGGTGCCGTGAGCGCGACGAACGAGATCGGGCCCGCCGACGCGGTCGCGAACGCGACCAGCCCGGCGCCGGCCAGCAGCAGGCCCAGCCGGACCGGCTGCACCGGCGTGCCGAGCCCGGCCGCCACCTCGTCGCCGAGCTGCAGTGTGCTCATCCACCGGGACAGCCCCAGCACCAGCGGGAGCAGCACGCACAGGGCGATGAACAGCGGCACGACGTGCTCCCAGCCGCGGTTGGCGAGGTTGCCCACCATCCAGCCGATGGACGCCTGGGCCTCGGTGATCTGCGCCTTGCTCAGCAGGTAGTCGGTCAGGCTCGTGCACATCGCGAAGATCCCGATGCCCACCAACAGGATCCGGTAGCCGGTGGTCCCGCGCCGCCACGCCAGCGCGTACACGAGCAGCGCGGTGAACAGCCCGCCCAGCAGGCCGAGCGTCGTCGTGCCGAGGCCGCCGCCGAAGCCGAACGAGATCCCGGCGACCACGGCGGTGGCCGCGCCCGCGTTGATGCCGATCATGTCCGGGCTGGCCAGCGGGTTGCGCGTGATCGTCTGGAACACCGCGCCGGACGCGCCGAACGCGATCCCGGCCAGCAATCCGGTGAGCGCCCGGGGCAGCCGCAGCTCCTGGACGATGTAGCCGTTCCCGCTGTCGCTGCCGCCGAACAGTCCCGACAGGACGTCGGACACGCTCATCGGGACATCGCCGATCGTCATGCCCACGCAGAACAGGACGAACGTCAGCACGAGCAGGACCAGCGCGACGAGCGCCGGCCGGGGCCGGACCCGGCCGGACACGGGCGGCTTGGCGAGGCGGAAGTTGACGCGGTCGCGCCGCACTTGCAGCAGGCTCATCTCAGGTCTCCGCGAGCTTGCGCCGGCGGACCAGGTAGATGAAGAACGGCGCGCCGAGGAACGCGACGATGACGCCGGCGCGGATCTCGCTCGGCCGCGCCATGATCCGGCCGAGGATGTCCGCGGCCAGCAGCAGGCAGGGCGCGAGCACCGCGGTGTAGGGCAGCAGCCAGCGGTGGTCCGGGCCGATGACGAAGCGCACCGCGTGCGGGACGATCAGGCCGAGGAACACGATCGGCCCGGCGACGGCGACGGCCGCGCCGGTCAGCAGGGTGATCGCCAGTGCGCCGCGCAGCCGCAGCGAGCCGAGCTTGCGGCCCAGCGCGATCGCGACGTCGTCACCGAGGGCCAGGCTGTTCAGCGCCGGGCCGCTCGCGATCGCCAGCACCACGCCGATCACGAGGAACGGCAGGACCTGGAGCAGCGCGCCGCTGTCCACCCCGGCGAGCGAGCCGGCCGACCAGAAGCGGTAGCGGTTGAGCGCCACCGGGTCCGACAGCACCATCGCGCTGGTGAACGAGGAAAGCAGTGCCGTGACGGCGGCTCCGGCGAGTGCGAGCTTGACCGGGCTCGACCCGGCCCGGCCGCGGGTGCCCAGGAAGTAGACGACGGTCGTCGCGGCCAGCGCCCCGGCGAAGGCGAACCAGATGTAGCCGTAGACCGAGCTGATGCCGAGCACGGTGATCGAGAACACGATCGCGAACGCGGCCCCGGCGCTGACGCCGAGCAGGCCCGGGTCGGCCAGGGGGTTGCGGGTCAACGCCTGCATCACACAGCCTGCGAGGCCGAGACCGGCGCCCACCAGCACAGCGAGGAGCGTCCGCGGCATCCGGACACTGTGGATGATCACGGCGTCCGCGGAGCCGTCGTTGTGCCACAGCACCTGCCAGACGGCGCCGAACGAGATCTCCTTCGAGCCCAGCCAGATGCTCAGCAGGCACAGCAGAACAAGGACCGCGAGGGCGGCGAGGAAACCGATCGCGCGGCCCGTGTGTGGCGGGCGTCGCGTGAGAGCGATACCTCCGGGGTCTGTTCGCACCGCACCTCCGACTGGTACCAATTTTAGGTAAGGCTAACCGATGGTACAGGAGTGCATCCTCACCCTCGGTTTGTTAGGTTTGCCTAAGTTTGCACCCCGTTCGGGGTGCCGTAAGCAGCGGGAGGCTGGTCTACCGGTGAGCAACGGTGACGCTGTGCAGCAGGTCGCGGACCTGGGTTTCTGGCGTGATCGCCTCGCGTCGGCGCCGAAGGAACTGCCGCTGCCGGTCGACCGGCCCTACCCCGCGGAGCCGGTGCCGCCGCGCGACCGGCTGACCCGGGAGCTGTCGTTGTCGCTGGGCGACGACGCCGAGCTGATCGTGTTGTCGGCTTTCGTCGTCCTGCTGCACCGGTACACCGGCACCGCCGACGTCGTGCTCGGCATCGGCTCGCTGGTGCCGCTGCGCGTCGACCTGGGTGGCTCGCCGGGCTTCGACGACGTTGCCGCGCGCGTGCGCGCGGCCCGTGAAGAGGCCTTGGCGCACGAGGTGCCGTTCGGCGACCTGGTCGGCGAGCTGCAGCCCGAACGCGGCCGCGGTGGCTCGGTGCTCGTCAACGTCGGGTTCGCCGCCGAGACGACGCTCCCGCTGGATCTGAACCTCGGCGTGCGGGACGGCGTCCTCGACGCGCGGTACCGTGGCGACGTCCTCGACGAGTCCACTGTGGACCGCATGCTCGGCCACCTCCGGCACCTCCTGGTCGCGGCCCTGGAACGTCCACAGTGGCCGGTCGCGCGGCTGGACCTGGTGCCGGAGCCGGAACTGTGCCGGATGCTCGAAGAGTGGAACGACACCGACCTCGACGCGCCGCTGTCGACCCTGCCGGAGCTGTTCGCCGCCCGCGTCCGCGAGGCACCCGACGCCGTGGCGCTGGTCTTCGAGGACGCCGAGGTCACCTACGCCGAACTCGACGTGCGGGCGAACCGGCTCGCGCACGTCCTGATCGGTCGCGGCGCCGGCCCGGAGCGCGTGGTCGCGCTGGCGGTGCCGCGGTCGGTCGAGATGATCGTGGCGGAGCTGGCTGTGCTCAAGGCCGGTGCCGCGTACCTGCCCCTCGACCAGGACTACCCGGCCGAGCGGATCGCCTTCATGGTGGCGGACGCCGGCCCGGTGTGCGTGGTGACCACGAGCGAGCTGGCCGACCGGTTCGACGGTGACGTCCTGGTACTCGACGAGATCTCCCTGGACGAGGCGCCGGAGACGGACCCGGGTGCCGCCCTCGTCCCGGCGAACGCGGCCTACGTCATCTACACCTCCGGCTCCACCGGGCGCCCCAAGGGTGTCGTCGTGTCGCACGCGGGTGTCGCGAAGCTCGTCGCGACGCAGTCGCAGCGGTTCGGGGTGGGCCCGCAGAGCCGGGTCTTGCAGTTCGCGTCGCCGAGCTTCGACGTCGCCTTCTGGGACCTCTGCCTCGGTCTGCTCTCGGGCGGACGCCTAGTGGTGGTCCCGGCCGAGCGTCGGGTGCCCGGCCCGGAACTGGCGGACTACGCGAACGCGCACGGCGTCGACTTCATGATCCTGCCGCCCGCGTTGCTCGCGGAGTTTCCCGAGGACTGCGACCTGCCCCGCGACAGCGTCCTGCTCGCCGGGACCGAGCGCGTGTCGCCGGAGCTGGTGCGGAGGTGGGCGACGGGTCGCCGGATGTTCAACGCGTACGGGCCGACCGAGGCCACGACCAACTCGACGCTCGGGCTCTGTGACCCGGAGATCGCGCCGGGGTCGGCGGTGCCGATCGGCATTCCGGACCCGGGCACCCGCGCGTACGTGCTCGACGCCTTCCTCGCGCCGGTCCCGGTCGGAGTGGTGGGGGAGCTGTACCTCGCCGGTTCGGGGCTCGCGCGCGGGTACCTCGGGCGGGCCGCGCTGACGTCGGAGCGGTTCGGGGCCGACCCGTTCGGCTCCGGCGGGCGGCTCTACCGCACCGGTGACCTGGTGAAATGGCTGCCGGACGGCCGGCTGGTCTTCCTGGGCCGCGCCGACGACCAGGTCAAGATCCGCGGCTACCGCATCGAACTCGGCGAGATCGAGTCCGTGCTGGCCGAGCACCCGCGCGTCGGGCAGTCGGTCGTCGTCGCGCGGGACGGGCAGCTCATCGCCTACGCCGTGCCGCTGCCGGACCGTGCGTCCGAGCAAGGGCACGTCGCCGAGTGGCACGACGTCCACGAGGAGATGCTCGCCGGTTCCACCGGCATCGAGGAGAACTTCGCCGGCTGGAACTCCAGCTACGACGGCTCGGACATCCCGCTCGACGAGATGCGGGAGTGGCACGCGGCGACGATCGAGCGGATCCGCGCGCTGCGGCCGAAGCGGGTCCTGGAGATCGGCGTCGGCAGCGGGCTCATTCTCTCCCGGATCGCCCCGGACGCCGAAACCTACTGGGGCGTCGACCTTTCCGAGAGCGCCGTCGAGAACGTCCGGCGCGAGGTCGCCGCGATGCCGGAGCTGGCGGGCAAGGTACACCTCGCCGCGCGGCCCGCGCACGACCTCGGTGACCTGCCGGACGAGCCATTCGACACGGTGATCGTCAACTCGGTCGCCCAGTACTTTCCGAGCGCGGACTACCTCGCCGAAGTCGTCCGGACCGCCGCCGGGCTCCTGAAACCGGGCGGGACGATCTTCCTCGGCGACATCCGCAACCTCCGGTCGCTGCGCGCTTTCCGCACCGCTGTCGAGCTGCGACACGACCGCGGTGACGTCGCCGCCGTGGAGCAGGCGATCGCCCGCGAAGGCGAACTCGTCCTCGATCCGGACTTCTTCCCGGCGCTGGCTCGCGGCCTCGACGGTTTCGACGACGTCGACCTGTGGGTCAAGCGGGGTGACGCGCACAACGAGCTGACGCGCCACCGCTACGACGTCGTGCTGCGCAAGGCGCCGCGGCCATCGCCGACCGAAGAGCAGGTCATCGCGTTCAGCGATCTCGCCGCGGTGGAACGCTTCCTGATCGCCGAGACGCCGGAGCGGCTGCGCGTCACCGGCGTGCCGGACGCGCGGCTGGCCGGTGAGCTGGCCGCCGTCCGCGCCCTCGACGAAGGCGACTCGACGGCTGCGCTCGCTTCTTTGACACGCCGTGACGGCGTCGACCCGGAGGACCTGCACCGGTTGGCCGACCGGGCCGGGTACCAGGTCGCGGTGGCGCCCGCCACGACCGGTGAGCTGGAAGCCGTCTTCAGCCGCGAGGACGTCGTTGCGGCGTACCGGCCGGTGCGGAGTTCGGGCGCCCCGGCGTCTTACGCCAACAACCCGGCGGCCCGGCGGGAGACCGGCGCGCTGGTCGCGTCGCTGCGGTCGCACGCGCGGGACCGGCTGCCGCAGTACATGGTGCCCACGGCGTTCGTCGTGCTCGACAAGCTGCCGGTGCTGGCCTCGGGCAAGCTGGACCGCAAGGCCCTCCCGGCGCCGGAGCGCTTCACCGCCGGCCCGGGACGCGCGCCTCGCAACCCCGTCGAGCAGCTGCTGTGTGAGCTGTTCGCGGACGTCCTCGGCGTCCCGCGAGTGGGCCCAGACGACGACTTCTTCACCCTCGGCGGGCATTCACTCATGGCCACCCGGCTGATCCAGTGCATCCGCGCGGCCGTCGGTGCCGACATCCCGGTGCGCGCGGTGTTCGACGCGCCGACGGTGGCCGCGCTCGCGGACCTCCTGTCCGGCGCTGTGTCGGGCTCCGAACGGCGTCCGCTCGAACGTGTCGAAGACCGGCCGGACCGGCTCCCGCTGTCGTTCGCGCAGCAGCGGCTGTGGTTCCTGCACGGCCTCGAAGACGGGTCGGCGACCTACAACGTCCCGCTTGTCATGCGGCTGACCGGCGAGCTGGACGTCGAGGCACTGCGGACGGCGTTGCACGACGTGCTCGGCCGTCACGAAGCCTTGCGGACGGTCTTCCCGGTCGCGGACGGCGTGCCGTACCAGCACGTCCTGCCCGCCGGCGAGGTCGACCTGGAAGTCCGGACGGTCGCCGAGTCCGAGGTGGACTCCGCTGTGGACGGTCTCGTGCGCGCGGTCTTCGACCTCGGCGCCGGTGTTCCGGTTCGTGCCGAACTGCTGACGATCGACTTGCGGCGGCATGTCCTGGTCCTGGTCGTGCACCACATCGCCGCCGACGGCTGGTCGCTGTCGCCGCTCTGGCGCGACATCGCCGCGGCATACGGCGCCCGTCGTCGGGGCGAGACTCCACAGTGGACGCCCTTGCCGGTCCAGTACGCCGACTACACACTCTGGCAACGGGAACTACTCACCACCGAAGAGTCCGCTCAGCTCGACTACTGGCGTTCGACGCTCGAAGGCCTGCCCGAGCGGATCGCGCTTCCGCTCGACCGGCCGCACCCGGCGGTGTCCGCCTACCGCGGCGAGTTCTTCACCTTCGGCTGGGACGCCGGTCTCCAAACCGGACTCGCGGACCTCGCACGGGCCTGCGGTGCGAGCCCGTTCATGGTCGTCCACACGGGCCTCACCGCGCTACTGTCCCGCCTAGGCGGCGGCACGGACATCCCGATCGGCACCCCGATCGCCGGGCGCACCGACCCGGCGCTCGATGATCTCGTCGGGTTCTTCGTGAACACCCTCGTCCTGCGGGTCGACACGGGCGGAGACCCGACGTTCCGCGACCTGGTCGCGCGGGTCCGCGAGCGCAGCCTCGACGCGTACGCCCACCAGGACGTCCCCTTCGAGCGGCTTGTGGAGGCCCTCAACCCGGCACGGTCGCTGGCGCACCACCCGCTGTTCCAGACCATGCTCGCCTGGCAGAACACCCCCGGCTCCGGTGTCGAGCTCCCCGGGCTGACCGTCACCGAGCAGCCCGTCGGCACCGGCACCGCGAAGTTCGACCTCTGGTTCTCCCTCACCGAGCACGCCGACGGCATCACCGGCCAGGTCGAGTTCAACGCCGAGGTGTTCGAGCGATCCACTGTGGACGCGATCCTCGCGCGCCTGGAAGTCCTGCTGCGCCAGGTCGTTTCGGCTCCGGACCGCCGTCTCGGCTCCCTGGACGTCCTCACCCCGGCCGAGCGTGACAGCCTCGAAGCCGTCTGGTCGGGTGCCGTCGAGGACGTCCCGGCGGTCACCGTGCCCGAGCTGTTCGCCGCGCAGGTCGCGCGGACGCCGGACCACCCGGCCCTGGTCTTCGAAGACGAGCGGCTCACCTACGCCGAGCTGGACGCCGCGTCGAACCGGCTCGCCCAGGCCCTCGTCGCGCGCGGCGCCGGGCCCGAGCGAGTGGTCGCGCTTGCGCTGCCGCGCTCGACGCACCTGGTGACGGCCATCCTCGCCGTGCTCAAGGCGGGCGCCGCCTACCTGCCGCTCGACCCCGGTTATCCGGCCGACCGGATCGGATTCATGGTCGAGGACGCCCAGCCGACGCTGGTGCTGGCCACCGCCGAGACCGCGGACCTCGTGCCGGGCGCGCTGCTGCTGGACGAACCCGTGACGGCGGCCGGGTTCCCGGCCAAGGCCCCGGACATCGTCCTGCGTCCCGAAAACCCGGCCTACGTCATCTACACCTCCGGCTCGACCGGCAGGCCCAAGGGTGTTGTCGTGCCGCACGCGGGCATCGTCAACCGCCTGCTGTGGATGCAGGACGAGTACGGCCTGACCGGCGACGACCGGGTGCTGCAGAAGACGCCGTCCAGCTTCGACGTCTCGGTCTGGGAGCTCCTCTGGCCGCTGCTCACCGGCGCCACCGAGGTCGTGGCCCGGCCCGACGGCCACAAGGACCCGGCCTACCTGGCGCGCTTGATCCGCGAG
>Ga0307515_10014510_pt1 | contig 14593 bp, 8 predicted proteins | sample 17_EM_MG_FD_194513 | JGI IMG/M metagenome (GOLD analysis project Ga0307515, IMG submission 194513) | Populus trichocarpa ectomycorrhiza microbial communities from riparian zone in the Pacific Northwest, United States - 17_EM | ecosystem: Host-associated > Plants > Roots > Unclassified | place... | reverse complement strand
AGAACTAACTCCTCCTGATTCAAAGATATCATAATTTTGAAAAGTTGTCAGCTTATTGCTTTTGGTTGTGAAGTATTTGGACGTTATTATCAAAATTGTTCAAAGAAAAGGATGGAAAGTGTGGGCTAGTTTTATGGTGCTGGAAATTAATCTTCTAACCCTACTCTGGATTTATTTGTCAGGTTGTATTTGTTAGGCTTCTGCTTGGAACTGTTGCTGAATCTGTGTTTCAAAAACAATTAGGATATTATTTATTTGGTATCCATGTGCATACATGTAGGGGGAACTAATAAGGGTAAATATTAAATAAAGGTAAAGGCATTTACAAGTATTTATAGTGATTCCTAGAGGTCAAGAAGTTTTGGTACCAACTTCAATGACTAAATCCAACCAGGGATGAGCTGTTCTAACAGTTTTTTTATATGAATATTAGCTGTTCAAACTTGACTTCCAAGAAGAGCAGTTAAGTTTCAGAATTATAGCTGAAACCAAAAAACAGAACACCAAAATCTAGCAAAACAGCCATGTCCAAACTCCCTCAGGACATCATGGTTGATATACTCACTTACCTACCAGTTAACTCCCTACTACGATTCAAGTGTGTGTGCAAGCTATGGCATTCGTTAATCTCGGATCCGAAGTTTGTGAAATCACACCTCAAAACAGCAAGGGAAGTCAACTCTAATAAGAGCCAGAGACTTCTCCTTTCAACCAGGACTCCTCAGTCCGTTGACTTCGAAGCAGCTAGTGAAGGTGATGAGGATAATGCAGTACAGGAGCTTGAATATCCTGATGTAGTAAGGTGCAGTCCTACTTACTTTATTGGAATTATGGGATCTTGCGATGGCTTGATTTGTTTATTTGTTGACTATGCAAAACTCGTCTTATGGAATCCATCTACTAGAGATTACAAGGAAATGCCAAAACCCAGTTGTGATCATGGCTTTGATTTCTTTGCTGGAATTGGTTATGATTCCTCTAATGATGATTATAAATTTGTAATTCCTAGCTGCACTACGGCTGATGGTTCTGAACAAATTATGGTTGAAGTTCTTACATTGAAAACCAATGTCTGGAGAAAAGTCCCGGAGATCTGTCAAGGTACTACCTTGGTAGGGGCTTATCGAGGGTTATTTTGCAATGGGGCTGTGCATTGGTTAGGAAAGCAAGAAAATGGGTCTGAGAAAGAGTATGTGGCTGTTTCATTTGATGTAGCAGAGGAGAGATTCAAGGAAGTTGTGCCACTTCCGGATCATTTCGATACGGTGGTTTTGGGGATGTCAGGAAATTCCCTGTGTGCATTTGGTGAATGCCATGGAAGCTATTTTGAGGCATGGATACATGAGCAGGAATATGATAGCAGTGCATCTTTCAGAAGATTATTCAGGCTCCCAGCTGACAGGCTTTCTCAAGAACCTAAAGTAGTATTGTGTTTAACAAAGAAAGGAGAACTTCTGCTTGATTATGATGAATGGCAACTAGCGTTGTACCATCCTGTAGCAGACAAAAATAAATGCATCAGGGCATACAGAGATAGCAATTTATGTGATTTAGCAATATACACAGAGAGTCTAGTTTCCATCAATGGTGATGACAGTAGAGACCCCAGAAGAAGAAGTCGGAGAAAAATGGTGATTGCCTAAGTAATTTGTTGGATTACTTGTTGTCTTTGTTGGTAATTGGATTTTTGGGACCTTTCTCATTTGGCATGTACAACATTGCATTAGTGTTCATTGTTCAAATATTTTGCTTGGATGTAGGTTGAGATGAGCTAGCTTTTGTTATTTACATATCCCTGTTTTATTCAGCTTTTTTTACCTCCTCTTCTTAACATTTGGGCTTTACTTAGTATGTATTGGGTTTTTAAGGTGTCTTCTTTAAAATTAAATTTTAGAAAAAAATATATTAAATATAACTGTTTAAACTTGAGATGAGCTAGAAAATTTTTAATTTAAAACTTGATTCTGTTAGATTTAAAGTTAAATTAAAATAGATATTAATCTTATAAAATTCAATTTATCCAATTGAGTTTTTAGTGACCCAAATCCAATCCAAATTTTGATGGATTAACACATAAAAGAAATTAAAAAGTAAAATAAAATTGTTTTAATAAAAATAATTAACCTGAATTGGCTTGACAAGATAGTGACCTAAATCATTTTTCGAGTTAATTCTTAAATCTAATTGGATAACTATGATATTTGAACTCTATTTGTTTCTATAATATAGTATGTGTTTCAATTATAGATTTAAAAGTGTTTGGTTAATCAATATACACCATAATTTTATATAAATTTCATTAAAAACTTTTAAAAACTTGATTAAAAATAATTCACAAGTTATAATTTTTCTTAAACCTACTTTTTCATATAATAACTACAAAAATTATCACAATAAAAAACACATGCGAACATGGTGGAATATTTCCTAGCCCCAAAAGTTAGCAGCAAAGGGCTGACAATGTTGTTGTTCTTGAAATAGTGGGAATCACCTAGTCAACACGTTTATAATAATTCAAGAAATGAAAGAGCTAACATCGTTTCCTTGGTGGATTTGGCCATTGCTTCCATGAATTTCATGTTAGCCTGACATATAAGGGCAAATTATGGAAGATATGCTGATTTGAGGCGGAACGACGTGTCAGCTTGAGCAAGTTGACTTTTCAGTTGGACTGAAAGACATGTCGGCTGAGAAAATAATGGCCCGTGTTGGGGTAGAAACTAGAAAGCAGAATGACTTACGGGTAGGGAGAGAACGACTTGTCGGTTGCGACCTCCCAAGCAGAATACGGTTTTTATTGGTTAAAGGGCTAATGTTTGAAAAAATAACCAAGATGTGTTATAATCAAACTCTGATGGGTACGTGGAGCCTCTTTTATTTTTATTTTTTTTATTTTTTTTACCACTTGATGAGTAATTTGAAACACCTGTCAATACTTAATGTATGTAATAAATGTCAATAATGTCTTTATCATACAAAAAATAATAATCCGTGAGCCATGTTATCAAGTTGGACCAGGAAATGTTTGTTTGAATCTGAGTTTTTTTAAAAAAAATTAAAAAATAAATAAAACGTGACCACAACTTTATTTGCTTGTTATACTTTCTTCGTGATTGCTTGGAGAAGTGTTCATCGTCTTCTTGTGAGATATTAAGTGCATGGGCATGCTTTAACTTTTTTCTCAGGTATTGACATTGCTTCCGAGGAAGATTACATGCTTGTTATATGACTTTTCACCTGAGGTTGTCTACTACTGTAACCTTATCCCACACAAATACGAGTGGAGTGATTTACCCTTGATGAATTTAGTAATAATTAATAGATTATATGAAAAAAATTTAAGATTTTTGTTGTGAGGGGTAAAATCACCATTACGCTATGAACAATATTTTCACTCTATATGAAACTGTTTTTCAAACGAGAATTAGGTTTCGTTAATGTGCCTTTTAGCATTAAAGAACAACTGCATGCGTGTCACCATAGATTCCTTAAACTAGCGTGTAAGACTGGAAAAACTGCAGAGAAACAAGAAAAGCATGGCCAGCTAAGGAGAGTCCCGCTTAAAGAATCACCAGTTAATCACTTCAATGTCGACTGGCTTGAATCATCACTTGACACTTGACACAGTTTTGAGAATTTTTTAGGAGCATACCTCTTAACCACATATCTTTTAATGTTGATAGGCTACCCTTTTCATGTTCAGCTGTCTATCTTTGAATGGATGGCAACAGATATTAGAAAGATTCGAAATGTGAAATGTGAAAGATTTGACTTGGCTAAGAAAATAAATATTAGAAGACTAAGGTATATGCTCTGAGATGCCGGAGTTTATCCTGGTCTGCATTGAGCAGGTTCACATGATAAATTGCTATAGGAGCTCATTGTTTTTTGTTTTTTACTGGGGTCACTCAAAATATTCACTTCTCTGTCTCTCCACTCTCTAGCTGTTCAACTTCCTTTTTCTTGTTTCTTCAATCCAAGAGGCAAGTCTCTTCCTCTAGCCTAATAAATTCTGTAATGGAATCTGTTTCTAATGATGCTCTAGCTAGGGCTTTCCTTATTCGTGTTTTGGTAGTTTTTTTGGAGCAGTGGCAATAAGTTTTGGTGAATCTTGAAGTCTGAAAGTTGCATCCTACTTAAGTAACAAAACATAAGAGTCTTGACCATTTAATAATCAGTAGTTTATGGTCTTGAGTTAGATTTCTTGTTTCTTAAAAAGCTAGATGTTTGATAAAATAATACGAATTCTCCACTAATATCCTATTAAAGACTAATAAGATGATCCTTTTACCTCATGTTAATCTTTGTTGATTTACAGGACATAATCATAGAATTGTTCAAGGAAGACTAGTCGGGTAGTGCTGCAAATTGAGAAATCTGACGATGGCTGGAAACCATGTGGGAGTGCTTAATGCACTTGATGTGGCAAAGACACAATGGTATCATTTCACTGCAATTATAATTGCTGGGATGGGTTTTTTCACAGATGCATATGACCTATTTTCCATTTCGCTTGTCACCAAATTGCTTGGTCGTATATACTACCATGTTGATAGTGCAGAAAAGCCAGGCAATTTGCCTCCTAATGTTGCAGCTGCAGTGAATGGTGTTGCATTTTGTGGAACTTTAGCTGGCCAGCTCTTCTTTGGTTGGCTTGGAGATAAATTAGGCCGAAAACATGTTTATGGAATGACCCTCATGCTCATGGTTATCAGCTCTATTGCCTCAGGACTTTCCTTTGGACATTCTGCAAAGGGTGTCATGGCCACGCTTTGTTTCTTCAGATTTTGGCTTGGTTTTGGCATCGGTGGTGACTACCCCCTCTCTGCCACCATCATGTCCGAATATGCCAACAAAAGAACTCGTGGGGCATTCATCGCCTCAGTGTTTGCCATGCAAGGATTTGGAATTTTAACTGGGGGAATTGTTGCTCTCATTGTGTCAACTGCATTTGACCATGCATACCATGCCCCTTCATATGAAACTAATCCAGTGGCATCAACTGTGCCTGAAGCAGACTATGTGTGGCGCATCATTTTGATGTTTGGATCGGTGCCTGCAGCCATGACCTACTACTGGCGAATGAAGATGCCTGAGACTGCTCGTTATACAGCCCTTGTTGCCAAGAATGCTAAGCAGGCAGCTTCAGACATGTCTAAGGTATTGCAAGTGGATCTCTTAGTTGAAGAGAACAGGGTGGAGCACGAGTCATCCAAATCATTCGGCCTTTTCACCAAGAAATTCGCACGTCGCCATGGACTTCATTTGCTTGGAACCAGCGTTTGTTGGTTCTTGTTAGACATAGGCTATTATAGTTCAAATCTTTTCCAGAAGGATATCTTCAGCTCAATTGGATGGATTCCACCTGCGAAAACCATGAATGCTATACATGAAGTGTATCTGGTTGCAAGAGCACAAACTCTTATAGCATTATGTGGTACAGTTCCAGGGTATTGGTTCACGGTAGCTCTGATTGATTATATAGGAAGGTTTGCCATTCAACTAATGGGATTCTTCTTCATGACCGTGTTCATGTTCGCGCTTGCGATCCCTTATCATCACTGGACAAAGAAGTCTAATCGCATTGGCTTCCTGGTCATGTACTCACTGACCTTTTTCTTCGCAAATTTTGGACCCAACGCCACCACATTTGTTGTGCCAGCAGAGATTTTTCCTGCAAGGCTTAGATCAACTTGTCATGGTATATCAGCAGCGGCTGGAAAGGCTGGGGCTATTGTAGGTGCATTTGGATTCTTGTATGCTGCACAAAGCACAGATCCTACACAGACTGATGCTGGTTACCCTCCTGGTATTGGTGTTAAAAATTCACTTATAGTGCTAGGTGGGGTCAACTTCTTTGGGGTCTTGTTCACTCTATTGGTTCCAGAAGCAAAGGGAAAATCACTCGAGGAGATATCAGGAGAAAACGAGGATGAAGATGTTGTGCACGATCATCAACAGGCCTCTTCAGTTAGGACAATGCCACAATGATTTGGGATTTTTTTCAAGGAAATGTTGATGAAAGTTTGTTATTTTAGTAACATATAGAATGTAATTCTCTAATTTAATACTGCCATGATCTGTAATGAATAAATGATGCAAGCTCATCGTCCGCAAACTTTACAACATTTAGCTTTCAATCACTACGCCAAGCAAACAAAAAACGTACAACGCAGCCTCGGTAAAGTGCTAGAACTGAAACACAATCTTATGTCAAAACTTACTTATCATTGCATCTTCTTTTTTTCTTTTTTTTTATAATTGTAGACAAGGACGGAGCTATAAATTTTTTCTATCCTGAGTTATTAAGTAAATATAAAATATTTTTTAAAATCAATTATTAATTTATATGCATGAATTTTTAAAATTAACAGTAAAGTTTTAATTCAAATATACTACCCAAAATATTAAAAAATAAATTTGAAAGTACATAAAATTGAAGTGAAAGTAAAAATAAACTCATTATTAAAGTTACATCCTTCGATATTTTGTGGAATATAATTTATCTATAATCGAATCTAAATCGATATTATAACAACCGCTTAATCGGGATAAAATAACAATCTCATGTCAACTGGAAAACAAAGTAATTAAATTTTTTCCCTCTCTCAATTCCTCCTTCCTTCACTTAATTCTTTCTTAGATTAGTATTTTATAAGTTAAACTTTGTAAGTTTACAAAGTTATTCTCTTACTTTTCTTATTTTTTTTCCTTGTATTTTTTTTTTATGTTTTTCCCTTACTTTTTTCTTTTTATCTCTAACCTTTTCTTTTTTTTCTTTTTCTATTCTGCTTCTGCCCATTCGGCAACATATAAATGGAAGGAAGAACTGATTTATTTTATTTTTTAATGGCAAATAACCATTTTATTCTTAATGAGTCGTTTTGTTTTTATTTGACGGTTTTTTTTTTGTTAGCATTACCAAACTCTGTTCATCCTAAAATTTTAACAAGATTTTATTCAATATATTTTAAGATCCCTCGTAAAATTTCAGCTCAATCTGATGGTCGGATTGAAAATTACGCTCAACAACGTAAAACTGGTCAAATTATAATTTTTTATCAAATTTCTGAATTTCTCAAAAAATTCTGAAATTTTAACCCAAGTTAAAGCATCATATTAGAAGGTTTCAAGCAAATTTTAATAATTTTTTTAATAATTCAATTAAAAATTATAAAATTTTTTATAGAATATTTATCTGGGCTACAGCCAACCCTAGCGCTTAAGATACCTCCGCCCTTGATTGTAGGCATTGCCCTTGATTGTAGGCATTGGACCTCGTGTTTAGTAGACTGTAGACTCACTGGTGGATTGTTGTCGGGCCTCATGCTGTATCTTCATAGCCTTCATGCTCATTTTTGTTAATGAATTGACGCCTTCGTTGGGTTGCAGGATAATATTAAAATTCCACTCAAAGTCCAATCAAACAACCTTATGCTATAGGGGGCAAACTCCTCCTCCTCCTCCTCCTCCTCCTATTTGTTCTGTGTTTACCTTTTTATATATAGACTAATTTTAGTAGTTGTGATCACTCTGAACTAGCAATCTATATTCTCCAAGCTTTATTGCAATCAAAGTCTACGTTCATGCTACCAATTTTGGAATTAAGCAACACGCAAGTAACGAAAATAAAGATTGTAGACTTTAATAAATAGCAAGACTTAAAAGAAAACTTGCATTCTACTTACAAACCGAGATGGTATCACTCGGGAATTCAATACTTGAGAAGTGATAGAAAGCTGACCCATGTTTTGGCTCAACAAGCTCTTCAGCTCAGCTCAAAATCCAATCCAACTAACTTAAGTATTTAAAGAAAAAAGTTGCAAGAGAATTTGCTTTTCCTTTCTTCTTCTTTTTCCCTCTTTGCCGTGACTTCCATCCCAATTAACTAGAGATTGTAACTTAAGCTTTTAGGTTTAAAAAAAAGGTTTGAAGAAACATTTTAGGGTATTAGTTGGTCTTAAAAGAACTTATTAGATGATTGGAATTATAGGTTATTGAGGAACATATTGTATTTTTATGGGTTCTACATATTTGAAAACTGGCAGATCAAAATTTTAAAAATCCTAATCAACCGACCGGCTAGTCGGCTGAATCGGTCGACTGGTTAGTTGATGTTATTGATTTAAAAGAATATAATATTTTAAAAGATATTCAAACGGTGTGAAATTTTTATATAATTTATTTTATAATATGTATATGAAATATCCTTACAACACCATTTTTATATTGTCAGTCATGTGCCGAGGCCTTAATATCTATGATCCCTTGTGATGTTCCTTGTTCCTTTGCAACTATATACGTTGTCTTGTAATGCTCCATATTGTCAATTCCTACTATTATGAGTTCACATACTTATTTGTTATAATCATAGTTTTGAAACCTGGTCCAGCGGGTCGACCCGGGATCCGGCCGATCCGAGGCTGGAACTGGACCGGGTTGAAGAAAAAACGAGGGAAGGAAAAACCTGGTGTGACCCGACTGACCTAGCGGGTTGACCCGGAGACCCGGTTGACCCAGTCAAGACCCGGTGACTTTTGTTTTTTTTAAACTAAAACGATGTCGTTTTAATTTTTTAAAAAAAATATTTGACCGAGCCGACCCAGTCAAAACCCGGAACCCGGGCCTTAGACCGGGCCGGGTCTTAAAACTATGGTTATAACTGTTTTCCTTTTTACAATAGTTTTCAATTGGAAAAACATTTATCTATTTAAACATATTTGTTGGAACTTTGGGCCTTACCAAATTTTAGGTATAATACATATCCTTATGCATTATTGTTCAATACACGATAGTTTTAATATATATATACATATTTAGGTTCGCCACGCACCAACATGTGTGTATTGACTTCAAGAAATACTTTTATCAATTTATATTGAGGAAAATACTGAGAAACATTAATAAAACGACCTGATTAAGAATTGTTTGGAACATTTTGATCAAATCAATAAAATATAAAGATATGAGACTTATAATCGAGAATGAATATTTAGGTTCGAACTAAATTAAAGCCTATGTATCTGATTGAAAAAACTTAAAAGTTGGTTTACCTAATTGCAACTATCCCATTTGAAAGAAGCAGGAAACAGATGAGGAGAGGTCAAGGAAACTGGTGTCGTGTGTATGTTCATGTGTCAAACAGAGACATGCAAGAGATGATCAGTTGATTCAGGAAAAGTTGAGGGGGAGTTTCAGATGCCAAGTCTTGTTAAAGACTGAATCAATATAGTTACAATAGACAACTGCAATTATCTTATAGATTGGATCTTGGCTTCATTGAAGTCTCTTATTTTGGCCTATTTATCCCACTGCAATCCAGTTTTAGATCCACTGGCTAGAGTTCAAGCATGAAATGTCAGTAGATATACTGCAAGAGCCGAAAGGTATCTAATATCAGAGTGACAATGAAATGCGTCTATGGCGCAATTGATCCATTACCAAATAAGAATCGTATCTTTGTAGACATGAACATAAAATGATATGTAGTTGAAACAAACAAATACCTACCCCTTATTGACTGCAACTTTGCACTACACAGATAAATATACAAGCATCTCTACCAAGAGAACATGACAAAATGAGTAGCAAATCTGACCTTTACAATTGTTACTGACGTAAAAATGCAGAGACATTCCACTGTTATCCCAGCTCAACACGACGATAATGGTTTTACAGAAAAGGACTCATCCATCAACAATAAATTGGTCATCCTGAGTATCTCCATCAACCCTACTGTCCCCATGAACCATACCATTTACATGGTGCAAATTATGCATCATTTGTGAAAGATAATGGTTGCTAGCACCAGTATGATCAGAGAGCCCAGTTGGAGTAGTCCATTGTGAAACAATCCCAAGCAACTGGCCAGTAAGGTTTTGTTGCTCATGAAGAATACGAGTCTGGAACTGCCCCATTTCTGCTCGGTGCTGACTCAACATCTCATCAATCCTCTTCTTCCATTCTGACCTCTTCCTATTCATCCTATCTTCCCATTCCCTCTCTTGAATCAACTCCTCCTCTCTTCTTCTTCTTTCACTCTCTTCGCTCTCCTTCTCCATAGCTTCCCATTCTTGAATCCTCTGCCTCGTTAACTTTTCCCTATCCTTTTCCATCTCTTCCCTCTTCTTTTCCCTTTCTTCCAGCTTCCGTTCCCATTCTTGCTCCCTCTCCACCAGGACATTCTCTCTTCCTTGCCTCTCCCGCTCTCTCTCCAGCTCACGTTGCTCAAACCGAGCCTCCATGTCCCTCAACTGCACCAACTGGTTTGATAGAAATCCAAACACCCTTTTCTGGAATCCCTTCAGTGCCTTCCTCTTTTTCCTCAAATTAGACACATTTGGCTCCACTTCTTCATACATGAAACCATCATCTCCATCCTCCCTCACCCGATCATTACCATTACAATTCTCCTCTGCCTCTTCCCCTTCATAATCAAACCCCAAACCCAGCACCCCATTCTCACCCCCATCAATCCCAGCAAAATCCCCATCAGCCGAATTACCTAGTTGGCCAAACTCTGCCATCTCCATTCCCCTGACACCCCCTAACAAACCCCCACCATTCTCCCTATCCTCATTCAAGACCCCCATCAAATCATTACAATTACTACCATTAGTTCCATAAGAAACTGGAAGATCCCCAAAAACCTCCTTGTACAGCAAAAAATTCGACCAATGTGTGCGCCCTTCCAACCAATCAAACTCATCCCCATTGCCACTACACTCTCCACCACCACAACCTGAATTGTCCATTGATGAAAACTCAGGTTTCTTAATCTTTTGCTTAACAAGCAAGTACTGGTGCCTCATGTTTTGCACCTTAGTAGACACATCTTTCCATGTCCATTGCCAAGGGTAAGCAATCGGATCACGAACATGATGCGCAGAATTCACATACAAAGCAATTGGTTTATATTTCTTCTCTCTAGTTTTCATTTTTGCAAGGGTCCCATCAGAGACCATCTCTCCATATTTCTCAATTAGGGTTTTCTCTTCTACTTCTGTCCATTTCTTTCTTTTTGGTGGCATCATTAGATGAACCAAAATATTTACAAAAACTACCAAAAGCTATATAAGAATCACCACTAACACTTCTAACTCAATCAAGATCCCAAGACTGTCACATAAAAAACCGTCTAACATCAACCAAAACAAATCTACCCAGATCAAGAAAACAACAAACTAAGCTCCAAAAGACATAGTAACTAACAGTGCTTACCTTGAACTGGGTATTGCAGAGATGGGTTTCTTGTAAGCTTTCTGGAGGGTGATTTTCTAGGGAAATTTGAGAGAGGAAGTGAAGGAATCTGTGAGAAAGAGTACAAAGTTTAGTGCTTTTCTAGTGAAAGGGACTTCCTTTTTGTCTCGGACTACAGTACCTGTAAAAACCATATAAACGGTAATGTTTTTATGCATCCTTTAAGGATAAACGGTGGTGGTAGATTGGTCGGTCAAGGACATTATTAGTGTCCAATAAACGAAGAAAACTACACATATGATCCTTAGCTTATAAAAAGTTTAATTTTTAGTCCTTTATGTTTTCTTTCATTTCAAAGATGCCATCTTTAAGTATAAAAAAAATGATGTCATGTATTAGTACTCTTTTATGTAAAATAATGATGTGAAAATAAAAATAGGTAAAATGGTTATAATCTTCTCTCTCTCTCAAACAAATTGTGTGATTTTCAATATATTTAAAAAAAAATAGAATAAATAAAGGGGAAATAGGTTGTCTAAAATTATTTTTTTGGATCAAAAGGAAAAAACTAGGATCCTCTAAAATAAATTGAGAATCAACTAACAATTAAGGACAAACTCTTGGAGAAGGGTTCTCTTAAATATATAAATTAGAGTTAATTTTAGTTGCAAGCTTAGCTATGTAGTCAGCACATAACTTAACTTCTCTCAAAATATAAAACAGACAAACTTTTTAATTTCGTATCGGAGTTCTTTGATGTCAAAAATAACAACTCTGAATAAGTGATACTTGTTAAAATCATCATGAATCAATCGAATAATATCTATAGAATTAGAATTGTATATGAGCTTTCTGAAACCTCTATCTCATGCCACCACTAAACTATATTTAATTGTTTGTAGTTCTAGAAGTAGATCAGAACCAAAACCTCCATAACCCGTAAAACTCATCAACCATCTCCCTTCAGAATTTCTTAAGAGACCCTCAAATTTGATCCTCTCCGGATTCCTAAGAGAGCTGTCATTCACATCCAGTTTCATAAATCCTTTTCAGGCCTAAGCCATGAAACAGTAATGGAGTGCCTATGCACTACCTTTGGATTATTCCAAGCATCACAACACATCTTTTAAAAAATAAATTTGATGTAATAACTGGTTATCCCCCAAATACTCATCCCCAAAAGCTAAAATATTCTTCCTCCTCTAAATTCATTAGAGACCAAACAAGAATAACAAGGAAATGTCTGATGAGGCAAATCTTTGACCCCTCTCTACCACATCATAACATGAGACCCTTATCGGTTCGTGAGATCTAATCTAGGCCAAATACTCTTAGCAAAAACACAATTTCTAATACAATGTAAAATATCCTCGTCCTCCTAGTTACAACCACCACAAATTGGAGATGAGAGAATATTATGTTTAACCCGCAATAAATTAGTAGGAAGGCTATTATGAAATTACAGGGACTATTTATTTATTTATTATACAATAAGGATCAATTAACTAATTTTGATAAATTACAGGGACCAAGTTATAATCTGCACTTTTTTCGATGTCTTCTGCGAAATCTCTGATCATCTTTTGCCTGACTGAAAATTGGTTACCAGCGTAAAATAATTCTGAGCAGGACGGAGCAAGATAGCTGATGTCAATTGACCTTAATTCTCCTTGAAAGAATTGAACATGATTTTTTTTTCTTTTTTTAGAGAAAAATAGATTGAAACATGATGTTATCATTTCAATAGAACTTCAGAAGAAATAAGAAAAGAAAATTGAAACAAATCTATGTTAGCTGATCTTTATAGATCTGAAAATATTGCCCCAAAACAGTAATCATCTTTACACAACAATATTCACATCCTTGATACTACTAATCTCTTCAAGAAAAGCAACCAAAAAAAAAACAAAAAGAGCTACCATTAAGCATAAATAGCAGTATCCGTGCATGTTGTTAATAGCATGCACATTGATCTCTCAGTTGAAAAATGCATGCCCTCTTTCTTTCTTGCTAGCTAGCTTGACCTTACATTTGGAAGATAAGAATTTTTCCAAAGAGCGGAAAGGTTGGCCATGGCAGTGCTTAAAATATAGCCATTTGTTGCTCTTCAGTATTTGCACTTGTGGTGGAATTTTCCTTTGTGGAGACGGGAGTTTCGGGTGAAGATTTACTATTTGGAGCATTTCCCATATCCTTTGTTCTATGAAGGAGAAAGGTCCCAGATAAGATTGTGATAAAACCACACACTTCAGTTACAATCTGTGATGCATTTTGTGAGTCCCAGTCCTGTATTGTCACCAAAGATGTGAGGAATGGAACAGATTAGACACCTTCAAATACGACAAAATCCGATAAAACTAGCATGTTAACCATGATCAAACAATGTGTTTTTGTCAGCTGGCAAGGAGTTGTGTGGGAACAAATGTGGAAGATGGATCATTAAAATACTAGTACCTTAAACATGATCATGCTGGCCAGGATTGTCAGACTGGTAAACATAACATAGTAGACTGGAGATATAACTGCAGTATTAAAGGTGTCCAGTGCCTGCAAAACACTGCAGATTTAGAGAACGAAAAATTACGCAGCTCGGAGATTCAATGATTCTTATATACTTAGTAGTTTCAATTCATATGGAAGGATTGCGCTCCTCGAAACGTAATGTAGTTAAAATAATTCACTTCAACAACATAAAATTATATTGCACGACAGAAGAGGAAGAAGCACACGGATTCAAGCTCCATAGTTTCTGAAATTTACCTTGTTCAAGTAGTTGATCTGCAAAAGGCAAGCAAAAACCACAACTATAGTGAAAAGCCATGTCTGATAGTAGATGAATTGGTTCGATCCTGAAAATGTCAGCTTTAAGGCAATTCCCAAGGCTTTGACACTCATAACCTGCAGATAAATATCAAGGGTTTATCAATAGGAACAGAACTTCCACTGTTAGTACAACCTCCAAAGATAATGAACCGACCGTAATAGATCCCATGAGAGAGCAAATTCCGACATAAACAATCATATTTTTTTCACCATAAAGTGGTGCAAATCGGAAAATGAGGACAGAAACCACAACCAGAACTACTCCACTGTAGACAAGAAAACCTGTTAAAAACAGAAAGTGTTTAGATTGATAAAACTGAAGGATTCAGAAATGATGAATTGTGCAGGCTATGTCAAGAGTGTTTTTTTTTCCCTGTTATCTTATTTCATTTTATCCTTCAGCATAAATCCACAAGAATTCAAAGCATGCAGCTAGAGGATTAAGGATAACATCACCAATACCTGGCTCTGTAGCAAGGTGCCATACTTCCTTGACAGATTCAATAGCTCTCTCCTGCGGAGCATGTAACACAATACTTGTCGATCCCACCACACAAAGAACACATCCAAG
>Ga0307515_10014509_pt1 | contig 14593 bp, 19 predicted proteins | sample 17_EM_MG_FD_194513 | JGI IMG/M metagenome (GOLD analysis project Ga0307515, IMG submission 194513) | Populus trichocarpa ectomycorrhiza microbial communities from riparian zone in the Pacific Northwest, United States - 17_EM | ecosystem: Host-associated > Plants > Roots > Unclassified | place... | reverse complement strand
AACATCGATGATTGCAACGTAAGAGGGACGCCTGAGCCGAGTGTGGGGTATGCAGGAGTGAAACTCCAGCGGCAAATGTTACTTGGCTATGGGTAGTCTGGGAAGTGTGGTTTAATTCCATGGAATCTGGGATGGAAATTTCAAAGACGAAGGTGCTTGGAATTTCACCTTGCCCTTGGCGACTTTCTCGCCAGCGGTCCCACCGAGGGTTCTCGCTTGTCTGGAGTAAATGTACATAAGTCCTATAAGAGTAGGCTATGCTCGAGGCTGTAGTTTTTTGTCAATAAAGTACTCGAATCCCTATCGTTGGTGATCCTTACCTCGTTAAGTGCGACTACGAGTGCTCGCCGGTCCCACACCCGCCCTCAACTTCTGAAGCATTTCACTGCCACTGGAGCCTCTGTTTCATCCCAATGAAACAGCATTTCTGCGCCGTGAGAGACCATAAATGTGTAAGTCACGGTTTCATAACGAAATAGTCGACTCCTCCATCTTTACCAAGGGCTTTCCCGTCGAAATGAGTTATCCCAAAGTCTCGATAAAGCGTCGAGGGGAGAAGGCGAATGACGATCGCCAGAATTAAAATCACCGTCAAACGACGAGGACTCGGACGCCTGGTTGCCAACTGGATTCAGCTGAAAGGTGGAAGCGCTAACTCATAGCCTATTGATGGGACATCTCAACAATACGGAAGCCTGTGGGGCGGATATGTAGCCGGTCCATCCATTTGACCTGTAGGACGAGCAGTACCAATGTTTGAGATGCTGAGGAACCGCCTACACTTCATTGGGAGAGCTACATGGACACGCTTTCAATCTATTGGAATCCAGGAGTCTCAGTAAGGATTTAAATTCGGGCCCTGGTATTGACCAAGCCTCGTTCCCGGATAACAATCCGTGGTTGTGACCAGGAACCAGACTGGTCCTAATGATAGGACGTGCAGCTCAAGAAAGACGATTGAATACGTGTCGGCATATTGCATAGCGGCTTCTTATATCCATGAGTCTGGTGCATAGCAAGACAAAGCGGTGGACTACACATGGTCGATATCAGTCTAGCACCCGGTTAAATGAAGCCAATCTTAGAACATGAGTGACATTAGTGAAAACTACCGAATTATGCAAGTAGTACAGACCTTGTTGGCGATATCCAGAGCGTCGTGGTCACTTGTTAGGCGAACATAAGCCTTCTTCTTACCATCCGGGCTGGCGATGTGAAACGAACAGTTAGCCGACCCCAATGAACATCTAGAACCGCTCATAGGCGTACCGGATCAAGGTGTTGACCTTGGCTGCCTGTACATCGTACAACTGCTTCACAGCGTCCTTGATTTGCCTCTTGTTCGCCCGGATATCACAGATGAAGACGAGGGTGTTGTGGTCCTCAATCTTCTTCATTGCTGACTCAGTGTTGAGGGGCGATACGATGGCCCTGTATTGGTCCATACGAGGTGCATGGGGGATGGATTTCCGAGGGTACTTGGGGTCGCGGGGAAGGTGGAGGGTACGGGGACGGTGGAAGGAGACGGAGTTGCGGACTTTGCGCTTGATGGTGGACGACCCGCCCTTTAGTGCTGCCTTCTTCGCCGTTTTAGCCTTTGCGTCCTTGCTTTTTGGCTCAGCGCCTGGTGAAGGGTGGATCGAGTCGTAGATGGGACATAGTAGATCATACCAAAATCGGGTAAGATGCACACAGCACCCAGACGGGTAGTAATGAGCGGTCAGCATTTCATAATCTTTTTTTGGCCAAACGATGCGCACCCTTCTTCTCCGCCTTAGGCTTCGTGGTAGTCGGAGCCATTTTGAAGAATCTGTTGGTATCGAGAGAGTCGTCGATTGAGATATGGTTCAAGGCGAAAGGTTGGGAAGAGGGCAGAAATTCGCAAATGTCAATTGAAGTAGGTCGTTGCGCGATCAGGCGTCGTACACGCTATGTAGCGGAAAACGATTCTCACCTTCAAGGGATGAGGCGAAATGGGAGAAGGGATGGTTCAAGATTGAACTTTGTTTATCAGAGCCAAACACGAACAAACACCCCATAATTTTGGATTTCAGGCGTACTGTATCTCGCCAGAACACATGATGGGACCATGACACAGCATTTCAGCCCTCAGATACATGAGAGACAGCATACTATGCGGCAGTCGCAGTGGGCGGCGTTGTACCAACCTCCTGGCCCTCGGCGGCCTGCTCCTTCTCCTTCTCCATGGAAGCGATCCTTTTCGCTTCCTCGTGTACATCAGAGACCTGCTTGGACAACTCAGTGTAGAAGGTAAACACCTTCTGGCCAAAGGGCGAGTTAATGGCCCGTGAGTAATACTATAAATATAAATGGTGTCAAAGAGCACAAGCCAGCGAGACAGAAGGGCACCTACATCCTTAGCCTGGCTTGTGATATGGTGTTGCTCGTCGATGCTCTTTGCGCGTGCATGGGACTGAGCCAGAGCTTCCCGCGCCTTTCCGCTCACCGTGGTGTCAGGTCCACCGATTTTCGCACCAACGGTGGAGTCAAGGCCCTGAATGTAGGAGATGAACCGTGTAGAGAGCCCCTATTATGTCCGCTATTCGTCAGATCGATAGCCAGGCAATCTTCTGTAACGCCCTTCGCACCTGCTGTTGGTCGTAGTGGATAGCCCTTTGGACTACGGTGTCCGATAATGCATACCCCTTCGCAAGGATTTCGGCCACAACTGGGAATCCCCATCAGGTACAACCTCATGTAAGATTTAGTGACATACTTCCTGCCCTCGGTTTATCGCTCTGCTCAACGGGTGCATGGCCTTGATCAGTGTGGTGATCTGGCTCGTCCATTTGGACGGAGTCGCTCGTTACTGTCAAATGAACGCCATCGAGGGTACCGCCATTGAGCATCAGAGCAGTCTTGGCTGCCTGCGACTTCGTGAAGTAGACCTGGGCGACATGAGAGCTCTGGTCAAAGTCAATCTTCTCTATCCTGCAAGCGATCGGCTAGTGAGTCCGCAGCTTCGGGGAGTGACGAGGCGCAGCATACTTTCCGCAGAAGCTAAGGAGATACGTGGTCAAATCACTGAACTCATAGCACGGAACGATGCAGAACATACTTGAAGAATTCCTTCAGCGTCTGCTCCGATGTCGTCGGTGAGATGTTTGAAACCTGGAGGGGATTGTCGTGAATGGGAGACCGGAGGTACGATGTTCGAGCCTACATACTTGTACAGGGTAAGTTCCGGTCATTGTAGGTCGTGGTAGGGTTCAAGTGCGGACTGCTGTTTGGCCGCTGCGCCTCGGGGTCAGGGAGGGGCCATTGCTTGCGTCATGGTCGTGCCACGTGATCTCGAAGCAAATAACTCCTTTAAAATTTCAGAAGATGGACACATGACAAATCCACACGTCAAATCCTCTTGATCGCCGCGAAGCGTAGCCGGACGTAGACGACAGTCCAATTGCCTTTAGAATCCTTCAAGTCTATTCCGCACATCTCCTCAACTTCACTCATAATCTGGTCCGCTTCTACATCGTTAAAACTCTCCAAAAATGTCTTCCGTCCAAATAGGTCCAGCCAACCTCTCAATCCACTTTTGCTGAGAGGGGTCAATCGAGGATGCAAGGAGGAGGACTGAACATCGAACCCCTGATGTTCCAGGAGAGCTTTGTACTCGTCAGCAGAAGGGAAGTACCACGGGTCAATTAAAGACGGATCGTGTCCACGCGCTCGAAGGATGTGATGTATAGCCGCACGAATACCTGCGCGCGAGCGAAGGTGAATCACCCTGGTGGACTGAAGGGGCGATTGCATTCCTCACCTGCGATGTTTCCGAAGCCTCCCATCTCACCAACGAAGCGGCCCCCAGGTCGCAGCAGGGTGTATGCATTACGGATAACAGTGGCTGGATCTCGCTTGCACCAATGAAGCGCGGCGTTTGTGAAGACCGCGTCATGCGTCTCAGCAGTGAAGTGCGACGGGAGTGGATCCTGAAGATCAAACACCTCACATTGCACGCCGTTCGCAATAGCCGCGTCCTTCTGTGGGATGTTTAAGCAAGACGTAGGTTATATGTTAAGACTACTTACCATGTTCTTGCTGGCATCCAAACCCAAGACTGTGCCATGTACCCCAACGATATTCGTCAATAGCTTGGTTAGCTCTCCAGTTCCACAGCCAAAGTCGACAATCTTCTCTCCAGACTGGGCATTTAGGAGGTCAAGAACGGGGGCTGTATGTGCATCACTGTAGACGAATGACGCGGTAGTACTGTATTTGGTCGCATTCCATGCATCAGTGGTCGATGGAGGCATCGTTAGAAACGACACGGGATACGATTTCCCGATGCCTAAGAGACGCTTTTATATAAGCGGTCAACAGGAGATGGTATTGCCCCGTATAAAGCCGTCGGCCGAAAGACCAAACATGGTGAGCGCCTCAAGACATAAATACTCACGAAGTGGCTTCATTACTCTTGAGGTTCAACGGGTGTGTGGAGGATACGACGAGTCTGTCATTCCTCCTGACTAGCCTCGTCAACCAGGCTCCGGGAACCCGAGTTGACCTAAAGTGTCTTCTGGCGATAGTATTGTACACGTGGTCAAGTAGCTAGGGTTACCTAAGTCGTGCTAGACCGCCTGTTCGGAAATAAGGACAATCCCACTGTCACGGCTACATAGTAACCGTTTTGGTCTGATGTCTTGACACTACTATTGTACTGGCCTGGTCCACCACCCAACGTCCCAACGGTACAGTGGTGGCGTGCGCACGACTGGTCGGTCCGCTGCAAATCGATATGTGCGAAATACTGTTATTAGTCCCATTTATTAGGAATCATGAATCGTCTTCCGCGTCGCTATGTATTGTTTCGTGATCCGTATGCTTGCGGGAAGAGCCTGATTACGTGCTCAATTCGTTATTTCGGTACTCATGTATATATAGCCACTGTTCTACTGTTTTTGGCGTGCCGTATTTCACCCCTTAATGGCGGGAAAAGGCACCAGAATCTTTGGCAGCGCAGCAGATGGATAGAGTTCATTGTCCTTACTGCTTGTGGGTGATTTGAAAGCGTCTTACAGATGTCAGATGCGGAGTAAAGAAGTTCAATTTCATGTTTTCAACTATAATAGTGAACTACATAGTTGATTAGTACATGTGAAGGACCTCTGGGAGTCTTGACCCGTCAAGGTCCTTCCAAGGTAGGAGAGTGGAAGGAAACGGGGTATATGTTTTGCGGCTTTCGCACTTCACTCTGAGTGAGGGGAAATGCTGAAATGATGTAAGACCGTTGCGTCTACCTGAACACCCATGCTTCCCAAACCCGAATCGGGGAAAGCTAAGTGTGCCAGCACTGTGAGTGGCCGGTGGCTATGTTCCGTGTTGCCTGCGTTCCCTTTCCTCCTCTTCTTCTCTCCAGCGCTGTCCTCTCCAAATGACCAACAGGACCATCAATTCCGTGAGGACAAGCAGGCCTGCCCAGATCGAATAGAGGCCTCCATCTCCTAAGACATGTGGCTGTCGCAAAGGAGAAGCTATTTGAGAAGAGATCATCCCAGCTAATCCTCTAAAGGAACTGTTTGAGGCGGTTGCCGCTATTGACCGACCGGGATTGGCGTCAACAAGATACGCAAGGCTACTGGCGTAGATGAAAAGGATCCCAAATCCAGAGACGAATAAGGCCACTACGGCGCACGCCCAGTGCAGGTGCCTGGCGGCGACCCAGGCATAGGCAACGACCGCAGGTGGTGTGATGAGCATCACCACTTTTGTGCTCTCGAGCCGCACCTGGAGACGATATCAGGTGTAATTACGACGACGAGTTGAACCTGGTCTTACCTCTGGTGCGCCCTTCCCTCCAAATTTCTCCTTGTGTGAGGTGAGACAATAGTCGGACCATCTCCCACCAATAATATTCCCAGATATATTACCTGTGGAACAGATTGAGCCAATAAATTGACCCTTCCTGGGAGCTACGCACCCAAACCAAAGGATAGTAGTACGAGACCGATTTGAAGAGGATTATAATCGTACGGAGGTTCCGAGAATGTGAGAGCGACAGTGTAGCACATACTGTACTGGAAGGCGAATAACAGTGCTATGGGTGTTCGTCAGTGACGGTGGATTCATGGATGGGAGCACTCGCCTGTGGCAAGCAGAATCAAGAGATTATTTTTCCGCCTGAGGATGTTCCAAATTGGGGTCAGGGGATTCACGTCTAGTATTGAAATCTTGACAGTTGATGGGTCCACAAACACGGGCATGAAACTTTTCTCGGGATCCCCTGCTTGGTTTGCAATTTGCCGCTCGGCTTTCCGAAGGGCTCGCTCAGTAGCTCGCTCTTTAGCAGCCTGGTATGTCAGGCACCGTTCTTGCCGGAAAGTATCGGTGAAGAAGAAGAAGCTGCACAGTGCGATTACACCGAGGATGGCGAGGAGATAGAATGTTGCCCTCCAGTTCCACGCGTTCGTAACCGCACCGCCTATCAATGGACCTAGTGATGGCCCAAGGAGAGGTGCGACGTAGTAAATCCCTGGGAATCCTGGTCGGTCGAGCATTTGCGAAGAAAATTCACATACCCATCATAGTACCTCGTTCATGGGGGGCATATATATCCTACGGGGGATTATCAGGGCAATGCGCTTGATGACCAAATGGATCACGAACGGCTAAAGTGCCTGAACCAATGGCTGATACCGCACTTGACCCAACTGCTTGTAGCATGCGCATGCATATCAAGACGCCTATTGACTGAGAGAGTCCTCCAAAAATAGATCCGATGACGAAAATCTGGAATTCGTCAGCATCGGACGTTTGTTGGCCGAAGGATGCACGTACCAGCATGGATGAAATGTAAATTAATTTTCGACCCTTGATATCGCTCAGGGAGGACCACAAGAGAGGGGAGATCCCCTGAACCAAAATAAATAGCGAGAGACTGAGTGCGATTTCGTTTGCGCTGGTTTGTAAATCGCGCTGGACGCTTTCGATGGCCGCTGGGAGGGTTTCAGTATCCAGACTTGCTCGTGAGCATGTCATGCTCACGTTGATAGATGAAAACACCAGTGTAAGGTGCAATGGCCGCATATGCTATAATGACAAGCACAACGAGCTGCAATAGCCATCTGTCAACACTAGAAAAGTACTCTGGTTACTGTATCCGCCTACTTTCCGTCTTTGCGACCATTGGCGGGGATCATCTAGTACAGGCACCTCATCGATATTCAATATCGAGCCATCCTCTGGAGTCGCCTCCAACTCCTTGGATGGTAAAGCATGGGTGACGAAGGACTTGCCATTCCAGTAGGCTTTATCGTGGACCCTTAGGTCGTGTGCCAACTTGTTGTGTAACACTGCGCCTGGCATGGCAACTGGCATGGTTGAGGACTAAGATATCTAGGGAGTGTCTTTCACCCTGAGTGGACCGCTCCGGAGGTGAGAGGAAGACCGAGTGTGGGGTGCAAGTCGCTGTCAGGAGGGGCTCCGCGAGCCATTTTGAGCTGGGAACATTGGTAGAAACCAATACAGACTGTCAAATCGGGAATAGGGTGTAATTACAAGGGTCGGAAGCCACGATGTTTCTGTGGCGACGGCCATCGCCCGGGTTATGGGAAGTGTCGTTGAACTCCTAGGACTTCCGTGTTCGAGCGAAGCAATCACGGTACCTAGTCTTCATACAGAGCCACCAAAATGCAAATTCCAGGTAATTGCTGAAGTACTGGCTGTAGGATACCCCACGCCTGGTATCCTTCTTTTTTCCCTAGATGCTTGACGGACGTCTAAGGTGGGCTCCCAGAAACAGACACATGGATTGAATTTTCCAAAATAAGAGGGATTGGGCGAATTTTCCAAGGAGAGCGGGAAGACACGGGGGCCTGCGGGCACAAATGGCAGCAGGATGATCGAGCAAGTCCGAGCGGGATTCGCCATCTATACCTGAAATGTAGAAGGAGCTCACACGACCACACGACCCCGCAGAAATATTGCGAAAGAAACGCAGGGTAGAATCGGCGCGGGAAGGAGCGGGATCGACACGGGACCGCGGGTGCGGCATCGGCAATAATCAATTGTCATTGACCTGGGATTTTATCGATGGGTGCAATGGGGCAATGGGGTAGGACAAGGTGGATGCCGTTTTACCTTCCTGGAAGCTTGAAGGCGCTCAGGCTGCGCAACTGGTGGGTACCTTCTTAGCATTCCATCCATTGTGCTGCAGATGCCATCGTACGTGTTACGCAGGTTGATGGCCTGCGCATACGGCATCCCCCGCAGTCACGGCTCCCATTCGGTCATCACCCTAACCGTCATTTTCGGCTAATGTCGGGAATTTCGTCGCGCATGTGCATATCTGCTTAGAATGTAATGGTGGACTCAATGTAATCCTCACTCCGTTACTTGTCAGTATTTAAATAGACCGTAATAACAAAGCGGGTGGGTCGAGACCGCGATCTGCCAAATACATAGAGCCGACCGCCAGTACATACCATATTGAGCACGGAGGAAAGGGGCGTCTTCGAAAAGAGAAAAATGGGGAAGACATGACGGACTGAGCCCTGTTTACCACTCCGTGAGAGAACTTTTCTCAGCATCTCTTAGAGTCTTGGGGATGTGATATCCCCGGCTCGTTCTATCAACATCTGGAACGCATACACATATGCTTCGATTGGGGAGACTCAATGTGGCATCCGATGCACCGAATAGTTCTTGAAACTGTCGAAGGAGACGCAACCAATTGCTGAAGACCGCAGCACGCCAGGGACACATCGATTGAATGTCTATATTGTCTGGTGGTGGCCACTTCCCTCGGGCCCGTTGAGGGCGGTACGAATTCATCGCCAGATTCCATTGAATTATCAATGTGGGCATGTGCCACCTACAGCGCATCCTGTACACGCCAACCCACGGAAACACGAAACATGCATTCATTTTGGGCCAGCTGGTCGTATACTTCCATGGTGCCGTGGTATGTATTACTTTCGGCAGCACCCACTTTGGGAGGCAATAATATGGGCGAGTCCTGAGTCAAACCTGTGAGATAGTAGTGGCCAATATTGCAAAGTAGGACACTCACTTCCCATCGTACTCGACCGCGTTCGCTTGTCCTCAAGCGTGAGTTGCATGAGTGAATGGGCCAAGAGAATCGGATCCGAAGACTCCACTTGGGTGCATGGTTTCTACGCGTGCTGGATCGCTATTCCCCTGATATCGGCGCACGACTGCAAGCTATGTCCCACCTTTCTACCACCAATTAGTAATTTAGTGGCCGCATCGAGAAGCCCTGTGAAGTCCCGAAATTCTCGACTCCTCGAATCCCTCCCATGCCTACTATAAACCAAGGCCGCGGTAATAGTAGGTGAGAGAGACACACCGTTGCCTATGGCCTACACCCTCAGCGTACCACCCAGGCCAGCTATCGGTGTGGAAGCTCACGGCTCTCTTCACGGCGCAGCCGGGTCGGTTCTTCTCGCAGCACCCTCTCAACAAGAGCCGGAACTACTAGTTCGACAGCTTTTTGGTCTATTCAACTGAGCGGCGGAGTAATACAGGTCGGTTTTGAGAGATGGCAAGTGGAAGAAGTCGACAGAGATCCTTAGGAGGGCCAAGTGGGGATCCAGGAGGAGGCGGAGAAGAAACATGAAGAGAATTTAGAGACTGAACGAAGTGAGCATTAACCTGCGGCTTGACTGACGGCAGTAATAGTCAGTTTCATATACTGGTATTGACAGGGGCGGATTGTGCGCAATACAAGTTATTCACTCTGATGCTGTAAGTGAGCTGCCCACAATATGATGATCATCCAGTATAAAGGAGCGCAATGAACGAATGGCCACGATGACCGGGGAGGATGCTCAGCCTGAGCTCGAAGTAATCCGTACCTGCGGATGCAGTGAAGCATGAAGAGGCAGAGACAGAGACGAGCGACGATGAAGCGGCCGCTGCGGTCCAGGAAGGAAGAGGAGCTTACTCGCGAACTGCAGGCAAAGAACTTGGAACACTACCTCCGATGAAGACCCGAATGAATTATGTCCTGAAGACCAGGATCCATTCCGTTTCTCATCGTCGACGCCTCGTGAGACAGACGTTTCGTGACAGGTAGGAAGGCACTAAGAGTCAGTTGTTTATGTTTCTTTGTCTTCGTGTTCGCGTTATGTCTCGCGTCATTCACATGCCCGCTCATGTATATATGCCGTAGCCCAGCACGTACAAGAGGAACCTTCACAGTTCTTTCCCCTTGCATACTCCATGTGCTAGTCCAATAGAGTCTTGTCATAATTGTGGTTAGAGAATACCCACCGCGAGCTCGCGAACACATACGCACCGAACTCTTGCTCGTAGCTGGAAGGAAAAACTGGACCCCACCGAAGAACCTATCCATAAGCCAACGACCTGCGACGAAAAGCGGATGTATCCACACCTCTAGAGATCCTTGCAAAGGAGCAAACGGCTATTTTGCGAAGAGGCGGAGAAACGGAAAAATCAGGAAGAGAAAGAAGAAAGCCCAAGGTGAGAAGCTCTGAAGAAGGTCGTCTGGGACGGTCATATAGCCTCGGAGGCAAAGACCATGAGCAACCATCAACCTTTAGCGAGCCCACCTTGGCATGGTGCACCGTGCTCATGGCTCAGAAAAGTTAGTTCTTCGCGCCAGGTGTGCCTGGTAGCAATGAGCGCATCACTGCCGGCAGCTACCACCGTTTCTGCCACTCGCAAACTGTATATGCCTCACTCCCGGACAGTACTCCAGGTCGCCGAACATGCTCATTATCGTCGCATCGGAACGACCTGTGTGCTGTTGTTCTTATGAGCCATCATATCAACATCATACTCGCTGCATTTTATCGAATTCTCAGGTTGTATTGGAATCAGTATGTGCATCTAAGTTCCCGTCATTGGTGATCATTTGCACACGCAAGGCTGAGCACGAATATATAAAGTGCCGTCAACCTATGCATGGACGTGAATCCGGAGTTATATTGGGAACTCGTGCAGGACTGCGTCCGTGAGCGTTGTTGACCCGCAGAATCTTTCGTTGAAGCGGGCACTGACTGCTAATTACACATACAAATGAGCACGAGCGGCAGGTGCGACGTCGCGAAAATTTGTAACAGGTGAGGGGTTTCGCCAAGAATACGCCAGGCGGAAAACTTCCACCGAGGGATCGGGGTGGCTCCCGCCATGCGAAGCCGACGTTGTCGGGCTGTCCTTGGAGCTCAGCAAAGTCCAGCTGAAGCAAGTGCCCAGTCAAGTCAAGGAAGACCGTTGAAAATGAAACCCGAAGCAGTATGTGATGTACTCCGTCTTTGCCTCAGCGGGATGTTAGGAGACTTTTTGTCATTCACTGCAAGCAGAGTGTATGGCCCGTGCAAGATCGATAGGGCTGGGATTGAGGCCGTGTGTGTAGACCGATTTGGGCTATAGAGCGTGTGGGTTTGACCACAACACCGGACCGTTTTGTTCATGTGGCCCATTCCGGATATACCTAATTTACGAACATGCCCACACACAATGTAAACCCTTGTCTCGACTGGCCAAAAAGGGACTGTGTAGATGTCGGATTACGATCTGCATGGGCTTCCTAGATCTAGAATACTGTAACTTTACGGGTAGGACTATATATTAAAAATTAACATTGCATTTTGCTGTCCTACATCAAAAACCTGGCCTGTCGGTACAGCGCCGCTTACTTACCCTCCTGTCCCTCGCACCCACCACTGTGCTCATACCAGGATCGATGTTCATATAACCTCCCCAGCGCCTCCCCCTGGATGAGCAAGACTTGCTCAGCCATGCTACCTAGATGGTACGCATGATTAGCTGGTATTGAAATATAGAAAATGAAATACCGTTGATGAGGAGACAGACCCGGAATACTAAGGCTTAGTGCAGCAATACTACAACTCCCATAGAATGCGCTCCTAGTGACGCTGAACCTAAATATGAGTCTGTTGATCATCGCGAGGAAAAGCATTGCACAGACCAACCCATCGCAAGGGCGACTCCAATTCGCAATTCTCCGTGTGGTGCACATTTCCCTACACTAAGGCTTGATATCCCACGACTAATGGTTTTCCATTTTCTTCAGACGCAAGAGCCTATAGGGTGATACCTGCAAATGACGCAGAGATGTACTTGCGTAACCTGAACTGGCCCAACGTAATCGAATCCACTGTTATCTGACCTTCCAATACCCCGTTTAATCGCTCATATGATATCCTGTACGAATCGGAAGTCGCCCCAGGCATGATGTCTGCCCAGCATCCCCATCGCCCGAAATCTTCCACATACCTGCAGGTCATCACATACTACTCCATTCAATGGTGATGCTGCACGTCGTCCCAGCATAGACGGACCCGCCACGCGAGACTTTGCAATCACTCGAGAAAGCGGGTACCTCGTTGGTTCCACAGGCTAAGAAACTAGTAGCGCTGGCGCCCGTGGTGGTACTTAGCTTATGCCGCATTTGTGCCTTATACAGTTTCTACACCGGTGCCTTTCCACTTCTCGACACTTGGGTGGAGGTCCGTTGTGCCCAGACTCGTGTGGCGATATTGGACAAGTTCCCATATGCAAGTAACCACCTTATTCATGGCAATCCTGACGAGAAACGAACTCTTCCTTCGATTTCTCTATCTGATTTTCATCCACGGTTTGAGCGGGGTGATCCGCATCAATGTAAATTCAATGAATCTTTCTGATGTTATTCCACCTCTTGCAGTCCCCATCATGGCTACGGCCCGGTGTCACCTCCGTGTTGCAACACATTGGTTGTGCTTACAAGGTTTTAGATCCAGAAGTGAACTGTTGGAGCTAAATAGTATTAGACTCAGTACGTGAACAGCGAACTGAGTCTAGTAAGTCCGTTTACGAGCGGTATTTATACTAGGTTGCCCATAACACAGGCACAGGCACATTACGACTATCCGTGAATTAACGGAAGGGAGGGAATGTCCGCAAGCAGAGAAACGCGTACCAGAACGCATTAACGGATATTATACCTAGGCGAAGGCACGGAGCGCCTATTTCCGACATGAACGGCTTTTCACAACTAGGGGCACGAGATCGAGATGTGCTTGCCTTTCCGAATACAAGTACTCACAATAACGTCACCATCGATTTATCGAGTGGTTGGGACTTGCAGTACGTGACGAGCTCATAGGACACAGCGAGCATTGAACAGTGAACATTGGGGTGATTTAGAATGACAGGCCGTGTGGATTTTCGTTGTCCTTGGGAGCACATCCGATATCAAGACACATACCTGGCAGATGGACTGCGACCAACTCATATTGTCCCAAGAGTGTTGGTTAGTTTCGGGCATGAATGCATTGTATGCTCATCGGTTGTTCTCCTATAATTGGATTCCGAGTGGCGTGTTGATCCTTTGGTTTACCGTCTGCGTAGTTCCCGTCGATATTGAAGTTGTGAGTCAAGTTTCGTGATTGAATGCCTAATCGAGTAACGCGCCGCCTTTCCCCAGCCTTCTCCGAGAGTTGCGGTTATACTTTTCGACCGTGGTATGCAACAAGGTCTTCCGGGACGTATCGGACGTAGCTCGATCCTGGGGCATCACGCGTTCGGTATCACCTCCGAGGGTCCTCGCGCCCGATACCATTATATGATCTGCGGTGTTCAAGGTAAAGGCCAATAAAACATCGTCCATGAGAGTCTCGCTTAATTTGGCAGACGACTTTACGAAAAACCTTGTCGAGAACCGGCCGAAAACCCCTGGACACGCGAACTGAAGGGACGCTCTAGGATTTCTAAGAACTACAATGTAAGATAACCAACCTTCCGCCCCGCTCTATTGATATTAATACCCCGATGGCCATGCAGAAGGGCTGTCATTATTGTGTCTCATCAACTTGGAACCGTGGGTAATGCGATGCATGGACACCGATTTTTCTCTCTCTCTCTGTTGGAAGGCTCCGGGATATCTTCTTGTACGGTTGGGCATCATGTGCCATGAGTCGATATAGCGGGCATATTTCTAGACACACTTTTCACGCCAATTTTGCCTGACCTAAACCTACCTCAATGGTTCCTCGAGTCATATTCATTGGTCTAGGACGTGTGATTCGTCGTGCTTCGGCTTACAGCTAGACTTCAATGGAACTTCTCTGTGCCGCGTCGTTCACACACAAGCTTCCGATATACTGTCAATGAAATGAAATGAAACCTTAATTTCTAACAAGAAGCAATGTTAGAGGGATATATCAATATGTATTACCTTCACAGTACGCAGTACGGCACTGTTTGCGTTTGCACACTATTAAATGCAATTTATATAGATCAAAGCCTGGCATTCTACCAGTAACAGGCCCTCACTGAGGCCTACATCGCCAGATACGAGTCAGATGTGGTCGGGTCCAACTCGTATGTTATAAAACACACTAGCCAGATGGAAATACTAGTACAGGGAAATCAAAAATATATCGCGGCCATCACGTAACATTCCCTCATCGAACAAGAGAATGTGGTGGAGATCGGGATTTTTCGGTGGACTCTGTACGTCTGCCATGCCCACACTTACCCAAATGGCCATGCTGTGCCGAATAGGCTATGTTCGCTCTGTCCGATTGTTGCAGGCGAAGTGGCACAACCTCCGCGTGCTACGCGCACTGCTATGCCACGGAATATA
>Ga0307515_10014508_pt1 | contig 14594 bp, 13 predicted proteins | sample 17_EM_MG_FD_194513 | JGI IMG/M metagenome (GOLD analysis project Ga0307515, IMG submission 194513) | Populus trichocarpa ectomycorrhiza microbial communities from riparian zone in the Pacific Northwest, United States - 17_EM | ecosystem: Host-associated > Plants > Roots > Unclassified | place... | reverse complement strand
GGTCCTCAGTGATCCGCTGAGCATTCAGGCGATCATGGCGGGGATGGAGGCCACCTGGTGGCTCAACGACCAGCTGCGGGAATGGCTGGGCGAGAAGAACGCGGCCGACACGCTCACGCTGTCCGCTCCCCACAACATCACGTCGGAGATGGGGCTGGCGCTGCTCGACGTCGCGGACGTGATCCGTCCGCATCCGGAGCTGGTGGCGTTCCTGCGGGGCGTCGAGGACGAGGGCTTCCTGGACGAGTTGCCGAAGCTCGCGGGCGGGACCGAGGCGCGCGACGCCATCGAGGCCTACCTGGACCGGTACGGCATGCGCTGCGTCGGCGAGATCGACATCACGAGGCCGCGCTGGAGCGAACGCCCTGCCACGCTCGTGCCCCTGATCCTCGACAACATCAAGCTCTTCGAGCCGGGCGCCGCCCAGCGGCGCTTCCAGCAGGGCCGGCAGGAGGCGCAGCAGAAGGAACAGGACCTGCTGGAACGCCTGCGGGCGCTGCCGGACGGGGAGCGAAAAGCCGACGAGACGAAACGGATGATCGACCGGGTCCGTACCTTCATCGGCTACCGGGAGTACCCGAAGTACAACATCGTCAGCCGCTACTTCGTCTACAAGCAGGCCCTGCTGGAGGAGGGCGAGCGCCTCGCGCAGGCCAACGTGCTCCCCGAGAAGGAGGATGTCTTCTACCTCACGTTCGAGGAGCTCCACGACGTCGTGCGCACCAACCAGGTGGACGACCGGCTCATCCAGCAGCGCAAGGACGCGTTCCGGTCGTACCAGGCGCTCACGCCGCCCCGGGTGCTCACCTCCGACGGCGAGGTCATCTCCGGGGCGTACCGGCGCGACGACGTGCCGGCCGGTGCCCTGATCGGCTTGCCGGTCTCCGCCGGAACCGTCGAGGGTCGGGCCCGCGTCATCCTCGACCTGGCGGAGGCCGATCTCGAAGCGGGCGACATCCTGGTCACGGCCTACACGGACCCCAGCTGGTCACCCCTGTTCGTCGCGATAGCGGGCCTGGTAACGGAGGTGGGCGGCCAGATGACCCACGGCGCAGTGATCGCCCGGGAGTACGGCTTGCCGGCCGTCGTCGGTGTGCTGGACGCGACCCGGCTGATCCCCGATGGGCAGCGGATCCGCGTGCACGGCACCGACGGGTACATCGAGATCCTGCCGTGATCGGGCGGCGAACGGCGCGTTGTTACGCCAGGGGGATGTCGAGGTAGGAGCCGCCGGCGACGGTGATGGAGTCCTGCGCCGCGTTTTCGTCGTAGTACAGGGGGTCCACGGTGTCCAGGACCAGGGTGAGGGAGTGCCCGGCCGGCAGGTCGAAGGCGGTCGCCGACAGGGCGATGTCTATGTCGCGGTCGCCGGTTTCCGTGTCCAGCCAGGTAGCCGGCGCGTGGGTGATCAGCTTGGCGGTGCCGATCAGGTCGAGGTCGTAGAGGTACGCGACGACGGTGCCCTGGGCCGCGGTGTCGGTCAGCTTCAGGTGCAGTTTCGGGATGCCGCGGATCCGCTGCGCCGTCGACGGTCGTTCGGATGCCCACACCCCGGCGCGGGCTCGGTCGACCGCGGGGAGCCAGATCGTCGGCTGTTGGCCGGTGAATGCGGCGACACCGTTGGTGATGAGGACAACGCCGCCGTCGGCCGTGGTGTTGAGGTCGGTCGGGAGGGTCTTGCTCCAGTCCGTGCCGGGCGTACCGCCGAGCAGGCCGGTTCCGTCCAGCCAACGGATCTGGCCGAGTCCGTAGCGCCGGGTTGTGGAGCTGAGCGCGGACCAGTTCGGGTACTGCTCGTCGGCGGCGTTGTACGGCCGGATCAGCACCGGCGGCTCCGCGGTGATGCCGGTGTCGACGCCGCCGAGATACTGGTCGAACCACCGGTACACGCTGGTCCAGACGTCGTTGTCCAGGCCGAGCAGGCCGGTGAGTTCGGCGATCGCGTGGTCGCCGGGGCGCAGTTCGAGGCGTTTCGGCCCGGCGAGCCGGCCGTAGAAGTCGACGAGCTGATTGGGCGGGAAGAACGAGTCGCCCCACGCGTTCGCGATCAGCACGGCGGGTCGGTTGGCGTTGAGGGCGTCGAGATAGGTTGCCGCGGAGCGGTTGCGGGCCCAGGTCATGACCTCGGCGACGTCGCGGTTGGCGGCGAAGTCGTCGAGCTTGCCGGTCAGCTCCGGGCCCGGGTTGCCCAGCAGGTCGGCGGCGATCTGGAGGAGCCCGGCCGACTGCTTGTGCCGCGTCGAGTCGGCGTAGAGCGAGGCGACCAGGTCGGTCCAGCCGCTCATCATGGCCACCGCCCGGATGCGCGGGTCGAACGCCGAGCCGAGCAGGCTGAGCCCCGCGCCGTACGAGATGCCGGCCGCGCCGATGCGTGCCGGGTCCACGGCGGTGTTGGCGATGGTCCAGTCGATCACCTTGGACAGGTCGGCCATGTCCTTGGGGCCGGCCGTGTCGATCTCCCCGGTGGAGGACCACCATCCCCGGGGCGTGTAGGAGACCACGACGTACCCGCGGCCGGCCATGGCCCTCGCCTGGGCGAGGTATTCGAGGTCGTTGAGTCCCCAACTGGAGGGCAGGATGACGCCCGGATATCGGCCGGCGGTGGCGGGGGCGACGACGTTGGCCTTGAGGACCACGCCGGCGCCGGGCACGTCGACGAACTGCACGCCGGTGGTGGCTACGGCGGCAACCGGTACGGCGTGGGGGATCGCGGCGGCGACCGGGGCTGCGGTAGTCGCCAGGACGGTGGCGGTCAGCAGCGGCAGCAGGAATCCGGGCAGGGTTGAGCGACGTGGCGCCATGCGCACTCCTTCGGGGACGGGACGGACCAGACCCGGTCGGGGCGGCGGCGAGGGCTGGCGCGTGGCGGCAGCGTAGGAACCGGTACCGAGAAATTGAAGATGGTGACATTCTCGTTACCGGCCGGTAACGTAGATGTCTCCGCGGAGGTGAGCGTGACAGTGCTCTACGGTGCCCAGACGTCGCGTCGCCGAGACGCTCAGCGCAACCGCGCGGCCATCCTCCAGGCCGCCGGCGAGGTGATGAGCGGCCGCGAGTCGGTGCCCCTGATGCCCGAGGTGGCCCGGCGGGCCGGCGTCGGCCAGGCGACTCTGTACCGCCACTTTCCGGACCGGTACGTGCTGGCCGCCAGCGTCATCGGCGACCTGCTGCACCAGTTGGAAGCCACCGCGGCGGCGAACGCCGGCCGCCCGGCGATGTTCCGGCTCCTGCTCCGCGAGGTGCTGGACAATCTGGTCGTGATGCGCCCGCTCGTGCGGCTCGCGCAGCGCCTGGACCCCGGCGCCCGGCGCCGGTACCAGCAGCGCATCGTCGCCGCCTTCGCGGAGCCGCTGCGCTGCGCGCAGGAACACGGATACGTGCGCGAGGACCTCGGGCCCGACGACCTGATCCTGCTACTCACGATGGTGCGCGGCGCCGCCGACGGCACGGACGACGAGGCGGCGTCCCGGGCCGCCGGCGACAGATCGATAGACCTGGTGCTGGACGGCGTCTTTAGGCGTGACCCGTGACCGGCACGTGCACCAGCAGCGGGCCGTCCCGGTGGGCGCAGCCGCGGGCGAGTTCCGCTAGTTCGGCGCAGCCGGCCGGCTGCGCCACCGGCACCCCGAAGAGCCGGCCGGCGGCGTCCCAGTCGAGCGTCGGCGCCCGCAGGTCCAGGCCGATGTACCGGTGCGCCGCGCTGGCCCGGCTCTTGTTGCGGTCGAGGGTGTCCTTCAGGGTGCGGTATTCGTCGTTGGCCAGCACCACGAAGGTGACCGGCACCCGCTCGTGCGCCGCCGTCCAGAGCGCCTGCAGGCCGAACGCCGCGCAGCCGTCGCCGAGGACCGCGACGACCGGCCGGGTCGGGTCGCCCATCAGGGTGCCGATCGCCGCGCCGATGCCCCAGCCCAGTCCGCCGCCGATGGTGTGCACGTACGACCCCGGCCGGTCCTGCCGGAGCACCTGCCGCAGCAGCAGGCCGGCGGTGATCGCCTCCTCGACGACCACCGTGTCCGGCGGCAGGCCGCCGGCCAGGGCGTGCACGGCGGCCAGCGGGTCGAGCGGCACCTCGCCGTAGCTGTCCCGGGCACGGGCGTCGAGATCGGCGCGCTGTGCGGCGGTGGCCGCGCCGAGCCGGGCCGCGCGCTCGTCCGCGCCGGGCACCGGGCGGGGGAGTCGGTCGGCCAGCGCACGCAGGGTCGCGCGCAGGCCGCCGCACAGCGCGACGGTCACCGGGAAGTCGCGTCCCGGTGCGCCGGGGTCCGTGTCGAGCTGGATCACCGCGAGACGCTCGGGCAGGGGCCCACCGGGCGTGTAGTGGTGCAGGGTGAGGCGGGCGCCGGCGATGAGGGCCACGTCGTGCGGCGCCAGCCGGGCCCGGATGTCGGCCGCGATGGGCGCCAGCATGCCGTGATAGAGCGGGTGGCCGGTGGGGAAGTTGAGGCCGTCGGCCATCGGCTCGTGGTAGACGGTCGCGCCGAGCGCCTCGGCGACCGCGACCAACTCGGCGACGGCCGGCTCGAGTCCCACGCCGTTGCCGGCGACCACGACCGGGTTGCGCGCTTCGGCAAGCCGGGTGACCGCCGCCGCCAGCCCTGCCGCGACGCCGGGCTCGGGCCGCGGCGAGCGCGGCGGCACCTCGACCTGCGCCTCCTCGGCCAGCAGGTCCATCGGGATCGACACGAACACCGGACCGGCCGGCGGACGCGCCGCCTCGGCGAACGCCCGGCGCAGGAGCAGCGGCAGGTCGGCCGCGTGCCGCACCTCGACCGCCGACTTGGTGACCGCCCGGGCCAGGCCGACCAGGTCGGCGGCAAGCATCGGCTCGTGTAGCAGGTGCCGGCGGTCCTGCTGGCCGGCGGTGATCACGAGCGGGGTCCGCGAGCGGCGGGCGTTGAGCATGCCGATCAGCCCGTTGGCCACGCCGGCCGCGGCGTGCAGGTTGACGAAGGCGGGCCGGTGCGTGGCGCGCGCGTACCCGTCGGCCATCGCGACCACGCCGCCCTCGTGCAGCCCGAGGACGTAGCTCAGGTCCGGCGCGTCGACCAGCGCGTCGAGCAACGGCAGCTCGGTGGTACCGGGGTTGCCGAAGATGCGGTCGACCCCCTCGCTGCGCAGGATCTCCAGCAGGGCACGCGCGGGCGTGCTCACGTGCTCATCCCACCATCGACCACGAGCGTTGCGCCGGTCATGAACGAGCTCTCCGCGCTGGCCAGGAACAGCACCGCCGCCGCGATCTCGTCCGGCCGGGCGTGCCGGCGCAGCGGGATCATCTGGTCGAACGCCGCGGCGGCCTGTGCGGCTGGCGCGCCGGTCGCGGCCACCTCGATGGCGTGCTGGAACTCGTTGTCGATCGGGCCGGGATGCACGGTGTTCACCCGGATGGCCCGGCCGGCGACCTCCTTGGCGAGGGTGCGCATCAGGCCGACCAGGGCGTGCTTCGCGGTCGCGTACGCGCCGATGCCCTGGTCGGAGGTGAGCCCGACGACGCTCGAGTTGATGATGATGCTGCCCCCGTCGGCCAGCGCCGGCAGGCTGTATTTGCAGGTCAGGAACGAGCCGCGGACGTGCACGGCGAGCACCCGGTCGAACTCCTCGTCGGGGTAGTCGGCGACCGGGGCGACCACCCCGCTGATCCCGGCGTTGCTGAACACGATGTCCAGCCGCCCGAAGCGTCGCACGGCGTGCGCCACGGCGTCGCGTACGGAAGCCGCGTCGGTCACATCGGTGACCGTGCAGCTCGCCACCTCGTCCCCGAGCTCCCGGCGGCTCTGCGCCAGCCCGCGATCCGAGATGCCGGCCAGCACCACGCGGGCGCCCTCGCGGATGAAGACCCGTGCGGTCGCCATGCCGACGCTTCCCTCGCCGCCGGTGATCAACGCCACCTGGCCGTCCAACCGTCCCACGCCGCCATCCTCGGCCGGCCCGGCGGGGCGCGTCTTGACCAGGAGCGCACAGCCCTTGACCGCCTCGGCACGAGCGGTCAGCGACCGTACGCGGCGTGCGCCGTGCGGTAGTCGCGCGGGCTGGCGCCGTACGCGGCCCGGAACAGCCGGCTGAAGTGCGCCGCGTCGGGCAGGCCCCAGCGCGCGCCGATCGCGCTCACCGCCCGGCCGGCGAGGATCGGGTCGCGCAGATCGTGGCTGCACGCCTCGAGCCGGCGCCGCCGGATCCACGCCGACACCGTGGTGCCCTCCGCCTGGAACAGCTTGTGCAGGTAGCGGGTGGAGATGTGCTGCGCCGCCGCGATCCGGTCGGGCGTCAGCCACGGCTCGCCCAGGTGCTGGTCGATGTAGGCGAGGGCGCGCGTGAACAGCGCGCGCCGGACCGTGTCGGGGTCGGCCGGGCGGGTGTCGAGGCGTGCGGCAAGCGCGGTGGTCAGCAGGTCGAGGATGTTGGTGCCGAGCCGGTGGTTGTCGCGCAGGTCGACCTCGTCGAGCAGGTCGGCGGCCTGGCCGAGGAACGAACTGATCAGCCCGCCGAGCCCGGACGTGCCGGAGAAGCGGGTGGCGGTCACCTGAGCGACCTCATCCGCGGACAGCCCGAGCATCGTCCGCGGAAAGATGAGCACGAGCAGCCGGCAAGGGTCGTCGAAGGTGAACGTGTAGGGCCGGGTCGTGTCGTACACGGCGAAGTCGCCGGGCCGCAGCAGCGCGCCCCGGCCGTCCTGCACGATCACGCTGCCGCCGTGGCGTTGCAGGCCGAGCTTGAAATAGTCGCCCTGCTCGGCCGAGATCAACCGGCTTGTACGCCGCACCCGGTGGCTGTCGGCGTCGACCTGGTAGAGCCGCAGCGGGCCCAGGCTCGCGCCGCGCAGCTCACCCCGGAAGGCGCCGCTGCCGGTCCGCGAGGCATCCAGCGGCACGAAGGCCTCCGAGACGGCGTGCCGCCAGTAGTCGAAGCGCTCGGCCGCCGGCAGATCGGCGGTGCGCACCACCTCGTGCATGGTCACCTCCGGTGGGGAATCTCAGCTTCCTGCGGCGTACGCGCACGGTCAAGCGGTGTGCCCTGAAGTCCAAGACCGGGCCGGTCCGGGGCGGGTAGGACGATGACATGGGTAGGACGATGAGCCGGCGTACCCTGCTCGGCGGCGCGGCCGGCGTGGCGGCCGCGGGGCTGGCCGCCGCGTGCAGCAAGGGCCTGCAGAACGCGCCGAGCAGCGGCGGCAAGACGATAAAAATAGGCTATGTGATCCCGAAGACCGGCGCGCTGGCCGTTTTCGGGGAGTCGAACGACTACGTCCTGGGCGTGGTACGCCAGGCGCTCGCCGCCGGCCTCACCATCGGCGGCACCAAGTACACCGTGGAGATCATCGAGAAGGACACCCAGTCCAGCAGCGCCCGGGCGGCGCAGGTCGCCGGCGAGCTGATCAAAGGGAGCCAGGTCGACATCGTGCTGGCCACGTCCACGCCGGACACCACCAACCCGGTCAGCGACCAGTGCGAGGCGGCGCACGTACCGTGCATCGCCACCATCTGCCCGTGGGAGATCTGGTACTACCCGCGCGGCGGCAAGACCTTCCAGTACACCTACCTGTACTTCATCGGTACGCAGGCGGAATCCGTCGTCTTCTCGAAGCTGTGGCAGCGGGTGCCGGGCGGGCCGCACGTGGTGGGTGCGCTGTGGCCCAACGATGTGGACGGCGACAGCTACCGCAAGTACTTCAGCCCGGTGGTCAAGCAGCTGAACTGGAAGCTGATCGACCCGGGCGCGTACCAGGACGGCACCCAGGACTTCACGCCGATCATCTCGTCCTTCTCCAACGGCGGCGCCGACCTGCTGCAGGCGGCGCCGATCCCGCCGGACTTCATCACGTTCTGGAAGCAGGCCAGCCAGAACCGGTTCACCCCGCGGCTGGCCACGGTCGCGAAGGCGCTGCTGTTCCCCAGCGTGGTGGAGGCGCTCGGCCCGCTCGGCGACAAGCTCGTCGCGCCGGCCTGGTGGCACCGCGACTATCCGTTCAAGTCCTCGCTGGACGGCACGACCGCGCGCGCCTTCGCCGACGGATACCAGCAGCAGAGCGGCAAGCAGTGGACCCAGCCGATGGGCTTCGACCACGCCCTCTTCGAGCTGGCGGTGGCCGCGTTCAAGGCCGCCGGCGACCCGAAGGACCGGCAGGCCGTCGCGCAGGCCATCGGGCGGCTCAAGGGCGAGGCGATCACCGGAGCGTACGACTTCACCGCCGGCCCGGTGCCCAACGTCGCGCTCGCCCCCGACCTGGTCGGCCAGTGGCGGCTGAACAGCGCCGGCAAGTTCGACCTCGTGGTGGTCGACAACAGCGCGGCGCCGAGCATCCCGGTCCAGGGCGACCTGCAATTCCTGCGATGAGCGCAGCGCTGGCGGTGCGCGGGATCGGCAAGCGGTTCGGCGCGCTCACCGTCCTCGACGACGTCTCGTTCGAGGTGTCCGCGGGGGAGGCGCTCGGCATCGTGGGACCCAACGGCGCCGGCAAGACCACCCTGCTGGACATCGTCGCCGGTGCGCAACGCCGCGACCGGGGCCGGGTGCTGCTCGGCGACGTCGAGGTGACCACCCTGCCGCCCGCCCGCCGCTGCCGCCTCGGCCTGGCGCGCACCTTCCAGGTGCCGCGGCCGCTGGGCGACCTGACCGTCTTCGAGACCGCGCTCCTCGCCGCCATGCGCGGGGCGGGCGAGCGGGGCCGGGCCGCGGAGTCGGCCGCGATCCGCGCGCTGGACCTCGCCGGCCTGCTCGACGAGGGCGACCGGCCGTCGTCCGGCCTGCGGCTGCTCTCCCGCAAGCGCCTGGAGCTGGCCCGGGCGCTGGCGAGCGCGCCCCGGGTACTGCTGCTCGACGAGATCGCCGGCGGGCTCACCGACGCGGAGACCGGCGCCCTGCTCGCCACGATCCGCGAGCTGGGCGCCGCCGGGGTCGCGATCGTCTGGGTGGAGCACGTGATCCGGGCGCTGGTGCGGGTGGCGACCCGGCTGATCTGCCTGGCCGACGGCCGGGTGCTGGCCGAGGGCGAGCCCGCGACCGTGCTGGACAGTCCCGCGGTACGCCGGGCGTACTTCGGGCGCGGTGTGCTGTGAGCCTGCTGGAGATCGAATCGCTCGACGTGCGCTACGGCGACTTCCAAGCGCTGTTCGGCGTCTCGCTGGCGGTCGCGGAGAACGCCGCGCTCGCCCTGGTCGGCGCCAACGGCGCGGGCAAGACCACGCTGCTGCGGACGGTCGCCGGTGCGCACCCGCCGGCCGGCGGCCGGATCCGGTTCGACGGCGCCGACATCACGGCCATGCCACCCCACCAGCGGGTACGCGTCGGCATCGCGCTCGTGCCGGAGGGACGGCGCTTGTTCGCGAGCTTGACCGCCGAGGAGAACATCCGGGTGGGTGCGATCCAGGCCGGCCCGCACGCGTGGTCGCTGCCGCGCCTCTACGAGGTCTTCCCGCTGATCGCTCGTTGCCGGCACCGCCGCGCTGGGCTGCTCTCCGGGGGCGAACAGCAAGCGGTGGCGATCGCCCGGGCGCTCGCCTCCGGGCCGCGGCTGCTGCTGCTCGACGAGATCTCGCTCGGGCTCGCCCCGGCCGTGGTGGACGCCCTCTACGACACGCTGGCCGAGTTGCGCGCCGCCGGCACCGCGCTGGTCCTGGTCGAGCAGGACCTCGATCGCGCGCAGGGCGCCTGCCAGGACCTGGTGTGCCTGCTCGAAGGACGGGTGGTGCTGGCCGCCCCGGCCGGCGCGGTGGCCCGCGCGGACGTGGTCGCGGCCTACTTCGGGACCGCCTCGTGACCTGGCTCAACGCGGCGCTGCAGGGCATCCTGCTGGGCGGCGAGTACGCGCTGGTCGCCTGCGGGCTGTCGCTCACCTTCGGCGTGATGCGGCTGGTCAATCTGGCCCACGGCGACTTCGCGGTCTGCGGCGCGTACCTCGCCCTGGTGCTCTCCGCATCGCTGGGCATGCCCGCCTGGTACACGCTCCCGCTGCTGCTTCCGATCGCGTTCGCGGCGGGGGTGGCGCTACACCTGGCGGTCCTGTCCCGCTCGCTGCGCGGCGGCGTGCTGGCGCCGGTGCTGGTCACCTTCGGGCTCTCCGTGGTCATCGAGAACCTGCTGCTGGAGGGCGCGTCGGCGAACACCCGGTCGCTGGACGGCGGCGCGCTGTCGCTGGCCAGCATCGAGATCGGCGACCACATCGTGATCTCCTGGCTGCGCCTGACCGGCCTGCTGGTGGCGCTGCTGGTGCTGGGCGGCCTGCAGGCGCTGCTCTCGCACACCTCGTGGGGCCGCAGCGTCCGAGCCACCTCCGACGACCTGGACACGGCCCGGCTGGTCGGCGTACGGGTGCGACCGGTCTTCGCGACGGTGGCCGGCGTCGCCGTCGCGACCGCCGCGCTGGCGGGCGTGTTCCTCGGCCTGATCTCGGCGTTCGACCCGCTGGCCGGCGGCACCGTGCTGATCTTCGCGTTCGAGGCGGTGGTGATCGGCGGCCTCGGCTCGCTCTGGGGCACCCTGGTCGGCGGCGTGGCCCTCGGGCTCACCCAGCAGTTGATCGGCCAGTGGAACTCGCAATACGCCGTCCTCGCCGTACACGTGCTGTTTCTTGTGGTCCTCGCCGTGCGCCCGCAGGGCATGTTCGCCGCCGCGTCGTCGCCGGTCGCGCTGCCGGGGACCGAGTGATGGCGACGATCAGCCGATGGAGCCGGACGGCCTCGGCCGCCGCCGCCTGCGGGGTCGTGCTCGCGGTCGCGCTGGCCGCCGTGCCGTACGTGGCCGCCCGGGCCGAATCGGCGCTGATCGACCTGTTCCTCTTCGTGGCGCTGGCGAACCTGTGGAACTTGCTCGCCGGCTTCGCCGGGCTCACCTCGTTCGGCCAGCAGGCCTACCTCGGCGTCGGGGCATACGCCCTCTACCTGTACGCGGCCGCCGGGATCGACCCCGCGCTCGGCGTGGTCCTGGCCGCGCTGACCGCCGCGCTCGTCTCGGTGCCGGTCTCACTGCTGGTGTTCCGCCTGACCGCCGGCTACTTCGCGGTCGCCACCTGGGTCGTGGCCGAGGTCCTGCACCTGCTCGCCACCGTCTCCCCCCGGGTCGGCGGCAACACCGGAGCCAGCCTGCCCGGAACCGGCCGCTACCCGCTCGTGCTCTGGCAGGCGGTGACGTACTGGTGGGCCCTCGGCCTGATGCTCGCCTGCGTGGCCGGCATCGGCCTGCTGATGCGCAGCCGCTTCGGGCTGGACGCACGCGCGGTGCACGCCGACCCGGTCGCAGCGGCGGCTGCCGGCGTGGCGGTGGGCCGGGTACGCCGGGTGGCCTACCTGCTGGCCGCGCTGGGCACCGGGGCGGTCGGTGCCGTCCTGTTCTGCCACCACCTGTACGTCGAGCCGAGCTCCATCTTCGGCGCGCAGTACAGCGTGTACATGCTGTTCATGGTGCTGATCGGAGGGCTGGGCACGATCGAGGGCCCGGTGCTGGGCGCGCTGATCTTCTTCGGCCTGCAGCAGGTCCTGGCCGGGTACGGCGCCTGGTACCTGGTGGTGCTCGGCACGGTGGCGGTCCTGGTCACGCTGTTCGCGCCGCGCGGGCTGTGGGGCACGGTCGCGGCCCGGTGGCGCATCTCCCTGCTGCCGCTCGGCTATCGCTTCCGGCCCTAACGCAGCGAACCGGGCCGGCCACCGCTGACCCTGCGCCGGCTCCGACGCGCTGTCGCCGCGGCGCGTAGGGCCGGCCAGAGTCGGAGCCTGCGGGAGCTGTCGGTGGCGGCCAGTAACTCGGCGAGACCGCGACGCTCCTCGGGTGGCACGAACGCCACGACGATGACCAGCGGCAGCACCGCGGCCACGACCTCGCTGACGATGAGGAACGCCACGAGTCCGGCGACCGTGGCGACGACGGCAAGACTGGTCATCATGACCTCCGTTGCGCGGAGCGCGTCAGTGCACGCTGAGGGCGGCCGATGCGCAACATTGCCGATCATCGGTGCCACCGAGGCCGTTACTGACGGAATACTCTCAGTGTCGGCGAGAGTAGCCATGGATAACCGTGCCTATTCACTACCTGCGAATTTTCGGCCGATGCTGATGGCCTCCCGAGTCGCTGCACGGCACGCTCAGCGATGTGGCAAAGTGTCCTCTGCCGCCCTCGCACCCAGGCGAGCGGCGCGCCGGGTCGGTGCAGGACCCGGCGCACCTCTGATATTCGACTCCCCAAGAATCGAGTAACTCCATGAATACTACCAAGGCTTCTGCCGTCACCGCTGCCGGAGGATCTTTGGGTACGGCAGCCATCGACGCCTCGCGCGCGGTCGCCAACCTCTGCAATTCGGGTGCGTGCCCGACGGTCTACGACAGCGGTCCGACCTCGGTTGTCGTGCAAGGATTCAAGGTCTCGGCGGACCGAGTGGGTATCGATCTGCCGGAGGGGGAGACTCTCGTGGAGATTCCGCGCGAGTTGCTCGTCGAGGCGCTTCGCAACCTGTCCTGAGTCGCCCGCTCAGCAGCGCACGGAGAATGTAGGGAAGGGGGAGGTGACTAGTGTCAGTCGGACCGGACACTTCCCCCGACTCTGCCGCGCCGGTCGGCGAAATTCTCGCCCGGATGCGGAAGGCGAAGCGCCTGACCGGCGCCGAACTGGCCGCCATCGTGGAGATGAGTCAGCCGAAGATCTCTCGCATCGAGCGCGGACAGGTGCTCGCCGACCCGGCCGACATCGGCGTGATCGCCCGTGCGCTCGGAGCGGATGAGGCGCTCGCTAACCGGCTGATGGAGCGCACCGAGCGCTCCCACAATCGGATCACCGACCTCCGGCCCACCGCCATCGATCTCGCGAACAGCCAGAAGGGCATGACCGACTGGGAGTCGGCCGCCCGGGTAGTGCGCGATTTCGAGTCGGCGGTGTTCAGCGGGCTCCTCCAGTCCGGCGCCTACGCGCAAGCCGTACTGCGGGCCTTCCAGCGACTCGCCCAACGAGGAACCGGCGAGCCGTCGAAGGCGCTGGTGGCGAAGGCCGTCGCCGAACGGGTGCGGCGGCAGCAACTCCTCGCCGACCCGACGAGATCGTTCCGGTTCGTGATGACCGAGACGGTTTTCCGGAACAGGATGTGTTCGCCTGTCGACATGCTCGGCCAGATAGACCATCTCCGGGACGTCTCGGAAAGCTACGACAACGTGGTGATCGGTATTGTCCCGGACACGGCGTCGCTGGCGATCCCGCCAATGCACGGTTTCGCCCTGCTCGACGACAAGATGGTCGTCATCGACGCCTTCAACACCGCGCTGGTCTCCCGGGGCCGCACCGACGCGCAGCGGTACCGGCAGGTGTTCGACACCTTCGAGGAGCAGGCCCGGACCGACATCGCGGGCATCCTCGACAAGTACCGCAAGCTCTACATCGACCTGCTCCGGTACCCGGGCGACTCCCTGGCGGACCTTGATGGATGATGGTCGATCTATTAACGTTCCTTAGGATTTTGCCGCGCGAAGGAGATCCGATGCGCCTCCGGCTATTGTCCCTGACTGTGCTCGGTGCGGCGCTCGTGGCCGCCACGCTCCCAGCCGCCAACGCCGCAGCCGCAGCCGCAGCCGCAGCCGCACAGTCCTGGTCCGTAGCCGGGCCCGGTGCGGTGGTGTCCGCGCGGCTCGCCCTCGACGAGGCCGGGCACCTGAGCTTCGGCGTCGATCTGCGCGGCAGCGTGGTACTCGCGCCCGCGCCGATCGGCATCACCACGACCGCCGCCGACCTCAGCGCCGGTCTCAGTTTCATATCTCGCAGCGACCGCACCATCCGCGAGCGCTACGTCCGCACCACCGGCAAGCAACTCGTCCGCGACGTCACGCTCGCCGAGTCCACGTTCGCCTTCAGCGGCTCCGGCGGCGTACGGCTTGACGTCGTCGTCCGTGCTTCGGCCGAGGGAGCCGCTTACCGCTATGTGTTGCCGGCGGGCGGCACGGTGACCGGGGAGGCGTCGTCGTATGCGCTGCCCACCGGCGCGTCCGCGTGGTTGCTGCCGTACTCGCCGAACTACGAGAACGCCCATGTGCAGACGATCGCCGGCGCCGCCGCCACCGGCGAGTACGGGTTCCCGTCGCTCTTCCAGATCGGCACGGCCTACGCGCTGCTCACCGAGTCCGACGTGGATGGGCGCTATGCCGGCGCTCGGCTCGCGCACACGGCCGGCTCCGGCGTCTATCAGATCAGGCTCGCCGACCCGCGGATCGTCGCGACCGGACGGCTGGCGACTCCCTGGCGTACCGCCGTCGTCGGCGACCTCGCCACCGTCGCCGGCTCGATGCTGGTCGACGACCTCGCGCCGCCCGCGAAGCTGGCCGACACGTCGTGGGTGCGGCCCGGCATGGCCGCCTGGTCCTGGTTGTCGGAGCACAGCAGCCCGGCCGACCCGGCACGGCAGCGGCAGTACATCGACTTCGCCGCCCGCAACGGCTGGCCGTACGTCCTGATCGACGAGGGCTGGAGCGCCGCCTGGGTGCCCGAGGTGGTCCGCTACGCCCGGGCCCGCGGCGTCGACGTGCTGCTCTGGTTTCACTGGACGGCACTGGACAGCGCCGCGGAACGGGACAGAATGCTGCCGCTGATCCGGTCCTGGGGTGTCGCCGGCGTCAAGGTCGACTTCATGGACT
>Ga0307515_10014507_pt1 | contig 14594 bp, 17 predicted proteins | sample 17_EM_MG_FD_194513 | JGI IMG/M metagenome (GOLD analysis project Ga0307515, IMG submission 194513) | Populus trichocarpa ectomycorrhiza microbial communities from riparian zone in the Pacific Northwest, United States - 17_EM | ecosystem: Host-associated > Plants > Roots > Unclassified | place... | reverse complement strand
ACAACGTAGGGAATGGGGATATCAACTCAGGGGAAGCGGGAACATGCGGATGGTAGCGATGTGATCAAAGGTCAAGATGGTGGGCACGGATACCCATCCAGACCCTGGCAAAGTGTTTATCGCTCGCGGAAGGATGTATCCGGAGGTATCTTGTGATGCGGTAGACGTCGTCATCCGGTGCTCTGACCTTAAGATGAATGGTCAATAAGCGGGGCAAAGTATCACCACCTCGACGAACTCACCGTCTTCACCCGAATCATGGTGGGTCATCAGCTCGCTAGCCCGCCCATCAATAAGCTGAATGAGCTGTTTGCAGATCCCCAGATCGGCTACGGCCCCAATCCTCTCGTAAATTTCGACAGCGAGCAAAGCCTGGGATCTCGCTTCCTCGAGCTTGTGTCGTTGAAACCAAAACCAACCCTGGAGCCACATAGCACGACCCATAAGGCACGCATCGCCGACCGCGTGCGACTTGGCGCGTTCAATGCTGGCGTCTGCTTCGTCTGCTCTACCCTCTTCGTGAAACAGCCCCGCTAGGGTATAATGAATCCAGAACAACTGGTCGTGCCAGTTGAAAGGAGACGCAATCCGGAGGGCCACATTGAGGTGGTCGATCGCTTTTCCCGCCTCGCCCTTGGAACGGCAGATAAGACCGAGGATGCGGTGACACTGGCAGAACAAGAATCGACTACCGTTGTCGGAGAGGAGATTGATGGCACGATATGCAACTTCTTCTGCGGCTCCGAGTTGTTTGTCGTCGTATAATAGCTCGGCGAGACGGCGCAGAGAGTGTACTTGTCCCGTGGTGTCATTCAACCGCTCATCAATTTCCAGCGCTTCCTTCGCCTGCAGTATCCCTTCTTCGCGGTGACCCAACAGCCGATTTGCGTCGGCCAGGAACCTTAACGTCTTGGCGACCTGAGCGTCATCCCCCTGCTCTCGAGAGAGCTTCAACGCGTGGGTAAGGAGCCGCCTGCACTTAAGGTCATTCCCAACCAACTGGAACAACCATGAGAGCTGGTACAAGCATCGTGGTTTGGACGGATGGTCGTCCGGGATCCCTTCAATCTTCAGCCCCAGCACCACCAATCTCCTTTTGTGCCAATAGAGGTGCTCCATAAAATGAACGCAGGCTTCCAAGACGTCGGGAGAGCTCGCGTTGATAGAGAGGAGCACATCAAGCAAGTGCTCGACGTTGACATCTTCGGATATGATCCACTTTGTCTCCTCGTACCCCTCCTTGTCGGGATAAATGTCGACCGATAAGCGAAGGAAGTAACGCTCCTTAATGGCGCAGAGGAGCCGGGATGAGTAAGGATCCTTGGGTCCGATGTAATCGCGGAGAGGTGCCAACATCGTAATAAAGCCGTTGTTTCGGTGGGTCAAAGAAAGAACGCAAAATTGGTCAAAGATGCACGCCACATCGGAGATGGCGGGGAAGAACCAGTCGCATTTGTTCTCATCGATACCTTGGGGGAAGAAAGCGACCACGTCGAGGAGCGCGCGGGCGTCGGAACCAAGTCCCTGGAACATGGGGGAGGAGAGCGACAACTCGATGGTTGCCGCGAGGCTTTTGTTGTGTCGCGTACGAAGTACATCCGTTCTCCGCTTCTCCCACTCCCTCGCCAGTCGATGGTAGTCCCACGTGTTGTGGAACGCAACGGTTGCGAGTAGGGTGATTGATAGTGGATGGAAATCTAGTCGTTCCAAGATGTTGTTGACGAGGTCGGACCGTTCGCCGCCCCTGTAGATTCGGTAGAAGACATCGCACGCGGCCTCAATCGACAACGTAGGAACATCCACCCGCTCGCAGTCGGGAGGGACTGTGGAGATTCGAGACGTGATACAGAGGCAGATGTTGCCGAGCTGACTTAGCTCCTCCATCACGGTATATATCTCCTGAGCGTCCGTCCCCTGTGGGTCGAGGATAGATTCCGCGTTATCGAGAATTATGAAGATTTGTTTCGAGGATAGGAATGGTCGTAGAGGGGCCAAATCCCCAGGGTTTTCGACTCCCGCACCGATGACCTTGGAGAGCTGGTCGAGGAAATGGACACGCGACGCTGGGAATTGGTCACAGCGAATAAACCGACGATCGTCACCGAATCGTTGCTTGATGCGATTGTGGTGAAGGACTGTCAAGGCGATGGAAGTCTTGCCAATACCACCAGTACCAATGAGAGCGGTCGGCGTCAATTTCTCAGCGAGACCGATGATCTCCTCGATCAAGTCGTCGCGTCCGAAGCAAACTCTTGGTGGCGGCGGTGGTGATTCACCGGGGACACTAGACGCAGGTTTAACAACGTGAATCCTTCGGTAGTTCGGACTGCTGACCTGGTTTGAGCCTAAGGGACCGTAAGTGTCTTGATATGTGATTATCAGAGTATAACAGTCACACGTACCGAATGGAGGTGACAACCGATTTCTTCTCGAATTTTTGACACATCGCCACGAATTTCGGAAACGATTATATGAGTATTCATTGCCAATTCGGTCTACGAAAAGATGGTCAATTGTATCCAAACATGAGCAGATAAAACCTACGTTGAAGACACCGAGAATCCTGCCGAGGTCCAGCCTCCAAGTAGCGATTGTTTCCTTGTCGCTCTTTGCGTGGAACAGTTGAGAGACCGAACTCCGCCCATTCAGGTCAACGATCTTCTTTTGAATCTCTCCCACAGTTCTGCGACAAGGAACGCGATCAGCGAACCGTGCAACGCGCGTGCCGGATCGCTGGCTTAACTTACGTCGTCAGCTGGTTGATCGCCTCGGACACGGACTGGTTGAGGTCATTCATCTTTCTTCCATTCATCCCCCGGTCAAGGGCAGTGCAGACGTCGGCACAGGCCAATCCGAGCTCGAAATAATCCGACTCGTTGAGCATAGAATCCTATATACGTATCAGCCTGCGATCCACCAACACGAGGGAGTAGCAAACGCACCCTGATCATTGTGAGAAGAGCGCTGACGGCACCGAAAGCAGCCTTGGCTGGTGTGATACTGGAGACCTCCTTGGCGAGAGTCAGAGCCTCGATTGCCACGTTCAACGTGGAGAGAAAACCATCCCGCCCTTTCGGCCTTTGGGTCTTCGTATCCATGGCCTAATGTCAACGCGGCGACCACGAGAAGCGTTTTGGCGCGTAAACCGGAAGGAAGAATCCGAGTCCGAGGAGAGCGCTTGAGCGGCGATCGTGACGGTGGTGTAACATACAAACGGGGAGCCTCCACTCGCTACAGCTACAGTGGAACGCGGAAGTTTATGTTGGCAGTTCACCTTGTTCAGAACGATGACGGTACTCTGATCTCAAGCCTTGCGCGAGGAACAATGACAGCAGTCTTAGCCACCCAGCAGCGAGACGTCCCGATTCAACCACCGTCCTTCGGAATACAGCTCGGTGGAGAAACACTCGATATTTCGAGTTATTTTGGGTTGATATGACATAAAAAAATACAACGGGGAACGCAGTTCTTTACGTGGTACACTTATTTTATGCTTGGGTTGTTGGAGATCATACCTCGTCTATTTCAACAAAGCCGGAGGGTTGGTGCCAGCGCTCAGGCCACGGTCACCAGCGTAGCTGGAGTTAGAGCCGAGTTCCTCCCTGGGTCACGTTGAGCAAGGTGCGAGGAGAAATAAAATATTGGAACGTACTCGATGCGGAGCAGAGCATTGTACTTGGCGACGCGCTCACTACGAGCAGGGGCACCGGTCTTGATCTGCCCAGTGCCGAGAGCAACGGCAAGGTCGGCGATGACGGTGTTCTCGGTTTCACCAGACCGGTGAGATACCATGACACCCCAACCGTCAGACTGGGACAGCTGAGCACTGTGAAGGCACCTTTCAGTTCGAGGATTCGCTTTCCCGACGGATCAGAACTTACGCTTGGATGGACTCGGAGATCGTCCCGATCTGGTTGATCTTGAGCAAGAGACCGTTGCAAGCTTTCTTCTCGATAGCAGTCTTGATGCGGAGGGGGTTTGTGACGGTAAGGTCGTCGCCGACGATTTGGATGCCACTCTCAGAGTTGAAGTGGGTCCAAGCTTCCCAGTCGTCTTGATCGAAGGGATCCTCGATAGAGACGATGGGGTACTTCTTAATGTAGCTGATGTAGAGGTCTGAGAGCTCGACGCCAGTGAGCCACTTTGTAGGGTCGGAGTTGGGGTTCTTGAAGTCGAGATCATATTTGCCATCCTTGTAGAACTCGGAGGAGGCAACGTCGAGAGCGATCTTGATCTTGCCCTCATAGCCGGCCTTCTTGATGGCCTCGCTGAGGAGCTCAAGAGACTCGTCGGCTCCAGAAACATTGGGGGCGAATCCTCCCTCATCACCAACGTTGACGGCTGATGCAAAAACACAGTCAGGGAAGATTCAATCACACGTGCATATAATTGGTGCTGACCGTCAATTCCGTACTTGGCGCTGATGACCTTCTTCAAGGTGTGGTAAGTCTCAGTACCGATCTTCATGGCCTCCGTGAAAGTGGAAGCTCCGACGGGAAGCAACATGAACTCCTGGAAGGCCAACTTGTTTCCGGCGTGGGAACCACCGTTGATGACGTTGAACGCGGGAGTGGGAAGGACGTAGGGTGGCTTGACGCCAGCGAGCTCGGCCAAATGTTGGTACAGGGGGACACCCTTCTCAGCAGCGCCAGCCTCGGCGACGGCAATGCTGACGCTGAGAATGGCGTTGGCACCGAGCTCACCCTTGTTAGGGGTTTTGTCGAGTTTGATGAGGAAGTCATCGATGTCCTTCTGGGCAGTGACCTTGAGGCCGGACTTGATCAACTCGGGGGCAATAGTTTTGTTGACATTGGCGACAGCCTTTGAAACACCTGCGCGGGAGTCAACGGATCACACCTTACAATTTTCATCCGTGGGTGCTCACCCTTTCCGACATAGGAGGTTTTATCACCATCACGCAACTCGACAGCTTCATGGATTCCGGTGGAAGCACCAGATGGGACGGCAGCACGGAAGCGGCCTAAAATGCGGTTTAATCCTTGTGCTAGACGACGGAAGCAAAACGCGGTTAAGCGTACCCTTTTCAGTGTAGAGGTCGACCTCGACGGTGGGGTTTCCGCGAGAGTCGAAGATCTAACGCGTCGATGGGGGATGGTGAGTACTTGAGAGGTTGCATTATCCGCGCTGCCCTACCTGACGAGCGTGGATACGGGTGATAGACATGGTTCGAGTCAGAGCGCAGAGCTGAAGAGTTCGAGATCGCTTTTATCTTATAAGAAAAAAAAGAGATCGGTCTTATCTGCATTTGTATATTCCCACGGAGTGGTGTCATCTCGGATTCCGGAAAAAGTGGTGATTATGAAGTGATGGTGTAACGGCGATGGCGAAGGGAGATGACATGACATGAGTTATACGACCAGCTCCCCCTCGACCGCACCAGGTTCTATCCCTAACCTCTCCAGAACGGCGTCGTACCGATCGCGATCCGTGTTCTTGAGATACCTGAGGATTTTCGCACGTTGGTGGACTAATTTGGTGAGTCCCCGCCTGTTACCGACATCCCGCTTGAAATTTTGGAGGTGGTCCCAGAGATTCCGGATTTTGTATGTCAGAAGAGCGGCTGTGGTTTACGGGTTGATTATTTTCGTGATTCAGCGCTGGGTTCGACGATGGAAACGCACCTTGCACCTCCGGACGACCGGGATCGTGTGGATTCGACGGCTCGGAGAAGGCAGCAACGATTCGCCTTCGATTCTCGAATGCAATGCCTTTGGCGTTGGCATTTTTCAAGGAAACGACCCGGGCGAGCATTCTGGTTTTGAATCGTTCAATGGGAACCGCTTCGTCGTGTTGCTGTTGCAATTTGGTCGCAGAAACGTTTCCCCGATTCCCGAGGGAAGAAGTAGAGGCAACGGAATGGAGGGCAGAAAGTTGAGGCAGAGTGTCGAAGAGGATCTCTTTCTCCCTCTCTCCAATCCCATAGTTCAAATGCTTAGACATTGTGACAGAACCAATAGGGTGATCGACGACCTCGGTCGCCTCCAAGTCCTTCTCGGTGATGACGACCTTCGCAAGGTCACAGCCAGACCATTTCGCCCCGTCTCCAGGTCGGTGTCCGACGACAACGTGTGGACGTTGGGCTTCGGCGAGTCTCTCTCTCTCGGCGCGTTTGACGAGATTTTCTTTCCGGACGGCGCGTGCTCTCCGTCTTTGGAAGGAGGCAACCTGGACAACAGCGGAAGAGTGGAATGAAGATTGTGAATTTGATGAAACGACCGCGCGACTAGGCGGTCCTGTTCAGTGCCAAAAAGTCAGCACGACACCTCCGGTGCGCATATCCGAAGGAACTTACGAATCACCGCTGCTCTCAACATCGTTGTTGGCGTGGAGCGGAACGGCTGTGGCGTCGGCTGGTGACGCTTTCCAAATTGGGCAAGGCCGTGCGAATCCTTATATAATCAGCCCTTGTCGCGCTCATAAATTTTTTTCTTTTTTTCTTTCTTTCTTCAAGGGAGATTGCCACGCTGCTCGATGTTGTCTGCTCTACCGTCGCTGACAGTGCCAGTGATTCTTCGGAATCTCTGTACTTCCGATAAAAAAGGTTCCAGCTTAGGAAGTGTGGTGACTACACTCTCCAGGCCCCTGCATGTCGACATATGCTGGAACATTCCACTCATAAATCCAATATATGGCGTTTATCTCCCCCTTCCGTTCCATTTCTGTGTTCCTTACCTTGTCTCGCCCTTTGTCCGGGCCTCCGAGCATTCGGCGTATCATCCGTTGCCGCACTGTGCGCACCGCCATATTTGGCAGACCGGGGACAACGCACCTATATAGGTAGGTTCCCTATCAGACCGCTTCGAATCATAGCCGCTCTCTCTCTGTATTTAAACGAACGTTTCTCTCCGCAACCCTCACTTCAACTTCTATCATCCCCACCATGTCTCAGCACGATTCCTCCGTCAGTTCTACAACTCCCGTCATCCCTGTCATTTCCGACCTCTTTGCATCCTATTCAGATGCCCAGGGTTTCTGGATCAACGAGCGCAGCGCCCCTACCACGAAGAACGAAGAAGAGGCAGTATCCCACCCTCTTTCTTCGTCCCTTCTCCGCGTAGACACCGCGCGTGAACTGCGTTCGGCCCGGTACAACCGTAACAAGGCCAAGAATGAGGCTAACTTCGCACGAGCCCAGAAGCCGAAGCGACAGGATCGACCTCGACGGGGGCGTCCCACTCGGCGCAGTAAGGGTGCCAAACGGTCTGGGAAGCGGCAACCCATTGTCCAGGATTTGGCAGCGGATTCGGAAATCGATCACGAACAGGACCTTTCGGACTCGGTCTTTCTGGAACCCAGGGAAGCCGCACTCGCTCCTGTCAGAGCTAGTAGGGATCAACCTATCTCCACTCCCATTTCCCCTGAATTGCGGTCACCAACCGGGAATATTCTGAAGGGGTACACGCCACCAGACGCTTATACTACCGCTACACTCCCAGAGTCCATGCTCGGTATCCCTGCCTCCGATATGGTCCGCGAGTTCCGGTCATACGAACGCCACCGCCACCAGACTAAGAAGAACGCCCGTTTTACGCAGTCCAGGCAGAAGAAGGGTGCGAGGGCTAAGCCTGTCCGCAGCCGGGGCCCGAAGTCAGTCAAGACCGAGAACCTCCGGAGCCTGGACACCTTGACCATCGTCGACGAAGAAACCACCTCCGAGGACGAGATCCAAACTCCTGTTGAGGTCTCTCTTTCCATTGTTCTTCCTGACGCCGAACTTCCGGACGTTCGAGCACCTTCTACTGTTGATATGGAGAGGTTGATTACGACGGCTAAGGTCAAGTATACCAAGGGTTCGTCCAAATGTCAGTCGTTCAAAAACTTTTTTGTGCTGATTACAATGCAGAACCTGGCTTCGAGTATGTCAAGAACGTCCGCCCGGTAGTCGCGCTTGACGATATCCATGACACCCCCCAGGACGGTGATAACGACGAAGCTTGGGAACATGTTTGGAACGACGACCTCGTCGACTGAAGGCTGTGCGACGATCTTACATTTCGAACATTGCTCCACCCTAGGAGGCGCAGCGCTGAACCTCAGGACTTTTCACGAACGTTATGACCCTCGCTCCCTTCAATCGATCCTATCCTTTGCACACACTTTTTTCAACACATAGAACTTTTGTGGCCCCTGTATTAATGTCCCATTATGATACCCGTGCTTTAAGTGATGAATACAGATATGCATACGGTCCCGTAAGAACGCGGCATAAACCTGGAGTCCCAGGCTTCAAGAGGGAAGGCCCTACGACATTTTGACCAGTGGTTCGATAACAACACCGGGCTAAAAACCGAAATTAACGGAGTGACCCCGCAGGAGTGGTGGAACACAGGAGAACGCACCTTTTTAACCACCCTCGGCAGTGTTCCCCTCTGGAACCCAAGTCTGGTGTTCCACTCGGTCCCAATCGGTGTCTGCAGGCTCCTCTCGTACTGTGCCTTGCTTGTATAGGGATAGGGTAGATCCTTGACCGTGTACTTCGCAGCCTTCTTATCCCGCTTCTCAGAGATGATGACGTGTGCTTTGCCGTGGTCTTCTCGAGATCGGGGATCGATGCCAGCGACCTTCTTGACGAGGAACGGTTTCGGTGGCGCTTTTTTTGTACCACTCCCGCCCCACGAGCCCTACAGAAACCAAAGAGTAAGGATGCTGACAATGCAGCGAAGGTGAAAATGGTAACGCACCCATCCGGGCAGCGTTGTGTCCACTTCCTTCGGTGCGTCGTTGAGGATCTCCCGTTGTTTGGCCTCTTGGAAGTCCTATAGGACAAGGAGTGAATATAACGCGTCTGTTTTAGTGCAACGCTTGGGAGGGAAACGCACCTGGACAACTTTATCCCCAGCGAACGCGAGCGACACGAGGTCTCGCTGAGCAAATGGTTTTACTGCGCTTTGATCCCTGGCTTTACCCTTGCCTTTCCTCTTCTTCTCGGTCAACCTCTGTTCTTGCTCCTCCACCTCACTATTCACGCCCGAATCTTCATCAGAATCAACATCGGCTTGAGTTGCGACCTTGGCTTTGCCATTCGCTTTGGAGGTTGGATGGGGGTCTGCCTGCTCTGGTTCTTCCGGTCTGAGATTCAGGACGCTGCTCATAGAAATCTCGACAACGGCATCTTCCCTCGCCTTTTCTCGCTCGCTCCCGTGCTTCTCTTGATGCTTGCGAAGCCGGTTTTTAGATTTCTCCGCCAGCCCGCTCGACTTGCCCACGATGATCTCATTCTTCTTCCGGGCGGTCTTAGAAGAGGAGCCCGGCTGAATATTCAGCCACGGGTTCCCGGGCTCCGAAGAAGGCACTTGAAGAGCGGTGCTGGACGGGGTGGGGGTGGCAGTGGTGGGAGGTTTCGACCCGGTGGGGAAAACCACCGTTGACTGAGATGAGAGGGTCTGAGATGACATGACGGAAATAGATTCCGAATCACCAGCAACGTCTGGTGGTGACCGTCTCAGAGATGTGGGTTGAGCCTGTTGTCGAAGGTTGGGATTAATCGGACTTTCGAGGGAAAACGAAGCGATTACACCTGCCTGGGCTCCAGGTCTGAAGCTAACCCTCCCAACGGTCCGCTCAGGCTGGCTCCCTGGATCATCGTTGTCGTTATCGGAGGCAGCATCCGCGTCCGATCCAGCGAGGTCCTTCAGAAACTCATCCGCCATGTCCTGAGCCCTCTTATTATCCCTGACTATCGCGTCCTTCATAAACTTCATGCTGAATAGGCTCTTCTTTGAATGCTCCGGCCCTTCCTCCTCCTCGAGTCTGGCGACTTCATCGAACGCGGAGGCTCGAATTTGCCCCTCGTCCACAATGTCGTCGTCGCTATCATCTTCATCCTCGTCGCCCTCGTCCTTCGCGTGGATCTTCCTCCTCAGTTTCTCACCTCTCTGCAACATCTCCAAAACCTCCTGCCGCTGATCCTCATCTAGTTCACCCCTTGCCTTCATGGCTTTTGCCCACTTCCCCGTGTTCTTGTGTTTCAGCGTGGCTCTCTCCCTTGCCCGTTCAACTTCGTGCTGTAGCCTTTTCTCTTCATCATCAGCACTATCCTCGCCGACGTCAAGTTTCTCCATGTTTTTCTGCTTCTGTTTCTTCAGACGACGGTATGTCTTGCTCTTGATCTTCGCGAGACGCTTCGCCTTGGTATCAGCCCGGAACATGAGTTCGCGCATCTTTCGGACTTCGGAGGTACGCGCGAGAACTGCCTCGGCAGTGAGAGGGTTTGCTGGGAGATTGTCGAGTCCATGTTCACGTTGGGAGTCGAGAAGGTTCGCCTTCTTCAGGAGCTTGTCGATAGATGTCTCGAGCTCTGTGGTGGGCTACGGGTCGATAGTCAAGAACACGGGAAGGCAGGGTGGGGTGGACTAAAAAACCTTGAACTTGGCGATAAGTTCCGAATTTGATGTAACAGATTTTCCGGGTGCTTGGAGAGGGAAACTGAGATGCTCGGCCTACACATCTTCGCTCAGCATCTGAAAGACATCACCTGGACCTGCGTACCTCTTTGATCTGTTTCATGGTAGCCTGCCACTTGTCTACTTCCTGTTTTGTCTGCTCGTATGCCGCTTCCCTGTCCAGCCGATCCTGAGTTCGCTGAGGAAGAGGTGCAGAAAGCGCCTTATTCTTCGAGGATGTCAAAACCTTTGTCGATTTCTTCAGGGAGTCCAAGTTGTCGGACTGGCCTGCAAGCGGAGCGAGAAGATCCTCGAAATTGAGCTTAGTGTAACCTATAGGGCGCAATTATCAGAATAAAGCGGAATGCCACATAAATCAAATTCAAGCTTACCTGAAGCTGCGAATTCGTTCTCTGCGCCTGCTTCGTTGCGTTCTTTGAGTAACTTCCGTTTCTTGCGGGGTACATTGTCCTCGGTCACTGCTGCACCCTCATCTTCGGAGGTTTTTCGTTTGGCTGATGAATCTAAATTCGAGATGAATTGACCCAGGTTTTGAAGGGCATCGACGTCCGCCTCCTCGTCGGAGGACACCAACTGATCCCCCGGTTCAAGGTCCATGTCCTGATCATCTCCGTCGTCATCTGCCTCTTCTTCCTCCTCATCTTCGCCAGAGGAAGCATGAGAAGCTTGTTTCTCAAGAGAAGGTGCGGCGGGTGGTTCTTCATCGCTTAGCGGGTCGGCACGACCATCGAGGATATCGAGAACATCGAAGAATTCGTCGGGTTCCCCCTCCTCTTCAACTTCACCGTCTGAGCCTTCCTTGCCACTCAGACTGTCTTCAAGTTCTCCCTCGTCACTTTCGTCGAGATTGACCTCAAAATGGACAGTTCTTGTGGCTGAGGGCCCCCGTTTGGGCTTTTTCGTCTGCTGACCCTGGGGAGCGAAAGATTGGATAGGCTGGGATAGAGTACCGGGGGATCCAGCGTACCTTGCGAATAAAACCATATCCTGCAAATGTCTCCTCGTCGCTTTCACCAAAAGCAGCGTCGGAGTCGATGTCCTCGTCGTCTCCAGAATCCACCCCCTCATCGTCCGAGTTCTGACCAATTAGCTTGGGTTGTAGTTGGCTATCTCGGTAGTTATCACCCTCTGAGTCACTAGCATTATCACGGCCGAGCTCAGCAAGTTCTTCCTTGGTTAGACGGAGTGCGACCCCTGATCGGCGCACTTTTTCGGCCTGGAATTCGTAGACATCATCGACGCTCGTTGACTGCCGGGTTTTCTTGCGAGCCAGTCTCCTTGAAAACCCGATAGCGTTGGATTTCTTCTGCACTGCTGTCCGTTTGTTACCAACAGCCCGAGCCATTTCCCGAGAAAGCGAGAAAAAATTGGGCGGGCCGATCGAGGGGGGAGAAGTGATCGGTGGTGGGAAACTTGGCTCTTCCAACTTCCGTGTCTTCCAAACCAGCGGCCATCTCGGTTCGACCTGGGCTCACGTAGCGGCCACTTCAGAACTATCGGGTTATAATGTGAGAGGCTCCGCGAACGCGATTACGCACGAGGCTGACGCGTCACTAACAGGGATTCAGACGACGACGAATTCTTGTACGGTCCATCCACCAAAACAGAACCTGCTCCACAACAAGCCGCCTCGGAGCCTCCTGGGTTGTCCGGTGAGCATTCATTTTGATCTTGTACACAGTCGCGCGATCTCTTTCGTTGCCTGTACCGTTTTACTTGGCCAATGGTGATTCAACCTTGCTCATCATCTCCTGTGTGCGTGAGTAGCTCCGACAATGTAAGTCCCCCACTAAAAGGGACCGGCTCCGAACTAAGGATTCATAACGCTTGCAGAGAACCCTCAAACTCGTTCACCTCCGAGGACGACGGTATTTATGGGGATGCCGGCAGCACGGCTCCCACGGACACGAATGGAGGCACGACCGGCGAAAATGACGAAGAAGTGCATGAATCAGATGGTGGAGGAGAGGAGGAAGAGGAGGACAGCGAAGATGTAAGTCATCCGGCTCGAACGCTTTGCCCCCCTTGATGATTGGCTTTGCAGGATGTCGAGTTTATTATGGAGCACACTTCAATGTCACTGGATCTGCGGCAGTCGCGACAGGGACTCCCCCGTGCTGCCAGCACGTCTCAACCCCCTCCGAAACCACAACCGTGTATGTTCAATATGATCCGTGATCAAATTCCGGTGGTGAGCTGACACACCCAGCAGCGGCACCAACGCCCTCACTCACCACGGAATATACTCCTAGAGAGAGGGGAAGGCCAACAGCTTCTCAACCTCCACCTCCCATCCCCACCCTACCTCCTCCTCCTCCTCAACAACAACAACAACACCCAACACAGCCGAGCGTTCAGCCCATCCCGGTGCAGGAACCAACAAAAGCTACAACCGAACCCGATTCTTTAGGAAGGGACCTTCAGGGACCAGATCTAAACACCCTTCCTCCGGCGACCGCGCCCCCATCACACCCTGATATAGACCCTAATTTAATCGGCACACTCGACGGACGTTCTATCCTCGAAGTTGACCTGAACTCACTGAATGACAAGCCGTGGCGAAGACCGGGATCCGATCTCAGTGACTGGTTCAATTATGGGTTTGACGAGATTTCTTGGGAGGCATATTGTTACCGGAGAAAGGAGCTCGGTGATCTCGCAACAGTTCTCAAGGCGAACATTCTGGTGCGTCATGCCAACGCTTCCAGTTCCCTTGGGCTAACGGCACCTTACAGAACCTCACGGGCATGCCCGAGGAACAAGTTACTGCTCTCCCGCCAGAAATCCGTTCGGTCGTGATGGCAAGTGCAGCAAATTATATGAACAACGGTGCCAACCCGGCCATGATGGCTCAAAATCCTGGAATGGGAATGCAGATGATGGGCGACATGGGAATGAACATGCCTCAAATGAACATGATGAACGCCATGAACCCGGCAGACATGTCGGCGATGCAGATAGGGATGCCTATGCAAGACAATGCCATCGTTCCAGGTCATATGCCGCAGGAGCATGTTGCGGGAGATGGGTTCCCGGGAAATCAGGCTGCAATGATGGGCATGACCGGTGGCGAGTTCGCGATGCAGGTAGGGCTACTTCGTTACTTTCCGTCCCCTATGTATCCTGGTCCTTAATACGATGCTCTTGGCAGGATCCTACCGCTGTCATGCAACAACAGATGCAACAACAGATGTTCTCCGGAATGGAAGCGACAAGCACACCAGTACAGCCGCAACCCGTGCGACCTATCCCTACGGGTCCCACAAGTTTAACAGGCCCCACTGGACCTTCCTTCAGAGGAAGAGGGATGGCGCTCGGACCACGTGGTCGTGGTGGGTTCCAACAGCGTGGGGGACGAGGTATTTTATCACTACAACCTTATCAGCCTGACGCCCCACTTACTATATTACTCTAGTGGGACAAACAGCGATACGGTCTACGTCGCCCTTACCGCCTAACGTTCCGACGGGCCCCCGAAACCAAAACAAATATAAAGACAGAGATGGGCTTACGGCTAATGTCGATGGGCTGGATTACGGTGGCGGACGGGATGCCAACAGCAACACTCCGCCAGAGGAGAGATCGCGGTAAGTACCCAGTCACTTCCGCCCTATGACAACGGTGGCTAATGCGGAGCTTCAGGAAACGTAGGGCCTCTCCTGTATTGGAGGACGGTAGGTCTAAGAGGCGGTAGCTGTACCCGTTGTATACATTGTATACGTTGCTTGCGATATGTATATGGGGCAGCGGGTCCCCTTTCCAGTCCACCCCTGGCCTCTGATCACACTCGGATACATCCCAAAGTAACTGCAGAATACTGAACCCGCGGCCCACTCCTGTAACGATGTCCGTGAAACATACCACTTCAGAAATTTAATAGCAAGAGACGGCAAGTACACGACTTATGGTGCCTCTTTGTCTCTGGTGCTCGGGTTGTACCGCGGTTTGTATGTCGTCGCGCCCCCGCAACTGTTATTTTGTCCAAGTTACTAGCGCATCATTTGAATATCGGATCCCTAGCTCGACCCATTCCTGCCTCTCAATCCGCCCTGCCTCCCGCACACTTACTACCCTCAGCAAACATCATCGCGAGGCTTTTGAAATGTCATACTGCAGGGATGTTCTCGTCACGAAATCTACTGGTGGGTTCTGCGTGAAAACTCCCCCAGA
>Ga0307515_10014506_pt1 | contig 14595 bp, 1 predicted proteins | sample 17_EM_MG_FD_194513 | JGI IMG/M metagenome (GOLD analysis project Ga0307515, IMG submission 194513) | Populus trichocarpa ectomycorrhiza microbial communities from riparian zone in the Pacific Northwest, United States - 17_EM | ecosystem: Host-associated > Plants > Roots > Unclassified | place... | reverse complement strand
TTACTATTTCCTTTATAACCTAAAACTAGTTTAGTATATTTTGGCTAATAAGCTACTAGGTAACCGCCTTAAGGCCTTTTTATATTAAGAGTAGTGTATTATAGTTCTCTATACCAGCTACTAAGAGTATTACTTCTTAGTTGGTGTATAAGGGGCATAATAGTATTATATGTTTTAGTGTCTGTCTTAGCCAGTCATATTTATATCTTAGGCTACCTATTAGGATACCTACCTAGTAGAGCCAGTCTTTTAGTCCTATTATTCCTATTCTTAAGAGTGTTGCTATTATATTTTCTGCCTTTATTAGGCCTTCTTGGAGCCCTAGAGTGTTTACCCCCTATAGCGTTAACTATGCTACGGCTTAGGTTCCTCTTGCCTTAGTTAGCCTCTATACCTTTAACTCCTATATACCTCTCTAGCGTTAGTTTAGCCAGTATTATATTATAGTAGATGGTTTCCTAGCGTTCTTTTATACTCTACTTTAGCTCCTTTCTCTCTCTTACTATTATCTTTACTGGCCTCTTATACGTTTCCCTTCCTTCTCTATATAGGCCTAGGCCCTAAAGCAGCACTATTCTTCTTTTGCTTTCTTTACCTGTTTCTCTAATATATTTCCCCTACTTTAGGGTTATTAGTTTGTTCTCCTATAGGGCGCCCTAGGGTTCCTCTATAGTTTATTTAGGCGTGTCTTAATATACTTTATAATATTAGAGTTACGTTTATTTTACGCCCTTTATATTACAGTAGCTTTAATATATAGTTGTAGAGGGGGAATATTGGCTTCCTTTTTAAGCAGTATTATAGCCGTTCGCTTATATCCGCCTATTATACTCTAGAGGCAGGCTATTTAGACCTTTTAGAGTTGTTTAAGGAGCGATTTAGGGGGGCCTTTTTTAGATTCTCTAATGGCCTAAATACTGGACCTATACGTTATAGTTGGCCGGATAACTACTATATATAATAGGCGTGACCTCTAAAAGCATAGACCCTATATAAAATTAACGATCCTAGATAATACGATGTACTGTGCTTAGCCCTTATGGGCCGCTTGCGCCGCATATACGCTCCACTAGAGCTTGCTGTCTACCTATACTCCTAATACCCTTAGGCCCTAAACTAGTTAACCCCTAAAGCCTTAGATGTGAATTATATGCTAGAGATCTATAGATTGGTTGCGTTTTCTTATAAAGTAGATTAGCTAGTATTTCTCTAGTAAGAATTGGACTCTATATTGTCTTACCTATTCTATATAGGTATTATAAGCTTTCTCTAGTATTCTACAATTCTTTGTGGCTGTTAGCCTATATATAATTAGGTTTGTGTTATTAATAAAGCCTATCCCCTAGGTTGCCCCTTTTTTAAAGGAATTAAGTAGGTTGCTTATAAAGAAAAGAAAGAGTATAGGCGAAAGGGGTAATCCTTATAGTATTTCTGTTATAACTACAATAGGGGGGCTCTAGTATCCGCTAAAGACTAGTGATATTTCTTTCTAACCTATAAACCCTTAAATAAATTATATAATCTATTCTAGGAAGCCTTTTACCCTAAGGATGTATAGGAGACGCTTATAGGGTATGTTATTATAGGCGCCGCTAATATCTAGGCTAAGTATTAATACTATAAAGTCCCTTCGCATCGCCTATACGGATTTAATAGTGATAGTAAGTAGCGTAAGTGCTAATAGTGTTAAGTGGTTCTTTCTTGCCCCTATTTGGCTTTATAGTAGTAAGTTATATTCCTTAGCCGTGTCTACTATATAGTCTGCTATTACCTTTTCTAAGATCTTACTAAGGGTGTTTTTTAAGGCAATAGGGCAGTAGCTTCCTAGGATTAAGTAATCTGCTTTACCTTCTTTCTGTAGAATAACCGTTGTTATAAATCTTCTAAGTTATGGGTAGTAGCCTATAGTAAAGCATGCCCTAGCTATATCTGTAAGCTAGGGTGCTATAAGTAGTCCACAGGTTTTTAAGGCCTTATTTAGAATCCTATCTAGTTCTAGTACTATATTATTTAAAAGGCGGCTAATAGTTCTAGCCATTTCCTCTATTAATATGTCGCTGTTAACCCTTAGGTAAGTTACCAGTGTTTTACCCATAATATCGCTAAGGTCTACTAGAGCTGGTTAGGGGAAGAACCTTTTTATAAGGATCTTTACCTTCTTATCGTTATTATTAGTAGCCTATAATTCCCCTACTCTTTATAGAGGTAGTAGGTATAAGTCTTCTACTAGGCGTCCTACCTTTTTCTTTACCTATTTTACTATAGCCTAAAGGCCCTTATTATAGGGGAGGCTTAGGTTAAAAGTATGCTCGTTTATAAACCGTTTCTAGTTATTCCTTACTTTTTTCTTTAGGGTATTCTTTAACTAGTTTCTTATATCTTTATATCGTCTCTCGTCTTTAGGGTTGTAGCTACTTATATATTTCCTTCTTACTCATTATTAGCTAGTAATAAGAACCGCGTATTATACGGACTATGCGTATCGCGTATAGGGGCCTAGTTTTAAGACCGAGCAGTATTCTTTTAGCCCATTTTTAATTACTGCCTAGATCCTTTCTAGTCTTTAATTAATTTCCTTAGGGGTAGCTAATAAGCCTTACTTGTTTGGAATTAGGTGGATTTCTTCTAGGTCTTAAAGTTATTATTTAACTATATTAAGGAAACTGTCTATCTTAAGCTTCCTTATTGCGTATCTTTTACTACTTAGTTGCCCCTTAATATCTAAATCTAGCTGTATCTGGATGGGGATATAGTCTAAGGCAAGTGCCTATTTTTCTTTAGGGTTATACTTTTCGAGTCTCTGGTATAGGCCTTTGTCTATAAATATAAGGTTAATTATACTTCTAAAGGTTCCTCGTTGCCATATAGTTGCTCCTAAAGGGGTGGCTAACTTAAGGCCCTAGGTGTCTATAGCTCTTAGTAGGCACTCTACCTATTAATTAGCAGCAATATAGATACCCCCCTACTACGGGTGGTAGAGGTTTATATCTCCTAGTAGGATAAACTCTATACCTTTAGTTTCTAGCAAGCTTATTACTAATATAATATTCTCTATTTATAGGACCCCTTCGACCCTAGGGTTATATATATTAATAATTTAAACCAGTCCCCTATATGTCTGGATTATTATAACTATAATATCTAGGTTAACTGCCTGTTGTAACTATAAGGATAGGCTAATAGCCTTACTAATTATAAAGCACATGCGTATAGCTACTTTTAGTTTATATAGGAGCTAGAATCCTTAGGGGCAGTATGTTAATTATATATAGGTATTGTAGTACGGCTCTTATATAGTAAGGATATAGTGTTTCTCTAGGTCTAGACTGTCTAGTAAAGGCCTTACAAGATAGTAGTTTGTGTTGCCGTAGTTTTACTATATAATGAATAGATAGCGAACCCCTAGCGAGGGTCCTTCGCCTCTCCTTTATTTCTTACTTCTTCTATTTCTACTTTCTTTAGGATATTTAGAACTTCTATCTCTTGTGTCTATACCCTAGTTACTACTTATTTTATATAAGGCTTTCTATTTCCATGTTTTATATTCCTACTAGCGCTTTTATATCTAAATCTATTATTATCTCTAGTTCCTCCCCTGTTCTTACTAGCTAGCTATATACCCTTAGTAGGTCGGCTATAAATAATATATTTACCGCGTTAAATCTAATTCTTAATTATCCTAGTCTTAAGCTTGCTATAGCTATTTATAGGGGTCTTCTTATAGGGCGTTCTCTCCCTTGTGTCCCCTATGACCCTTATATCCCTATATAGTCTAGTAATATTGCGCGGCGCCGCTTCTAGCCCGTTAAGGCTTGGGATGGCTAGCCTAGCCCCTTAGTACTAAAGGTAGGAAACGCTAGGAAGGCACCTGCGTCCCCCTAGCTTATTGCCTATTATTTCTATTTATATAACCTAGCGTGTAGTTATTCCCGTAGCTGTTAAGCCCTTACCTTCCGCCTCCTATATTTAATGCAGTCTTCTCTCTCCTACGCCTTATATATGCTTTAGTGGCAGTTTACACATTTTATTTAGTCTTAATTTAAGTAGTGTCTTATATCGTAGGGGCCTATATAGTGGCCGCAGCATACCTATACTGCGTATGTGGATTAGGTGTGTCCCTATTATATATAGCGGTAGCATTATTCTAGGTATAGTCTGTAGTTATAGAGCCTTACATTATATATAAGGCCATTTATAATTATTCCTTTTTAGATAAGGAGTTTTTGCATTCCTAGTATATATATACTAACGATAAGGGAGCTATACGTTTAACTGGCGTCTCCCTGGCGAGTCTCTAGCGACCCTTATATTCTCTCATTATTCTTATTATTTACTTAGTTTATATTTTCCTATTAAAGCCATTAGATTTGGGTAATCTCGAGGCCTAGTATAAGGCGTTCTGTATGTTTTACTATCTCCTATATAGTTGCTGTGTTATCTGCCTAGTGTTCCATTTCTACCCTAAGGCTTATAGGAATCACTAAGACTTTAACTAGGTAGTTTTTATAGAGCACTTTTATGCTAATACGTTCTCCTAGCCTATCCCCTACCCTTACGGCTCGTTCCTTTACCTATTAATCCTTTAGAGTAACTCTAATATCTCCGCTCCTAAGGTGTCGGACTATAACTGCGTCGTAAACCTCTTTATAAATCTCTATAAGGACTTTTGTTTCTAATTATCCCCTAAGCCCCTCTACTTTTTCTATATTTGGTTATATTATAATTATATACCCAGTTATTGTCTTAAGGGGGGTAGGTTCCCTATACTATGGAAGTGTAGCTACGGCGGCCTAGGTGCGGTTCGCCGGTAAAGGGGGTTTTTATTTATTTTTAATTTTACTTAGCCGTTAGAGGATTTAATTAAAGGTTTACTAAAGGGGCGCTTAAGGTTCGCTAGACTAGCGGAGCCATTTTGCTAGCTATATTAGTTTGTTATAGCTAATAGTTACTCCCCTATAATTCTAGATACTAGACGCGTCCAATAGGCTTTATATTTTATTAGATGCCTTCTTAATAGAGGTGTTTCCGCTTTATAGTGTGGTATTCGCCCGTCTTTGTTATAGAGGGCCGTTATTAGGCGTGGATTTAGCGGTTACGCGCGAGTATAAGCCACCATCGGTTGACGTGTGCCTCCCCTGCGATGCATGTATCTTAGGGGGATTCTCTAGGTGTTTTTCAGGGTTCTTTTTGGTTGGTTTTGGTCTTTTTGGGCTAGGTGTAGCAAGAGCTCCTTTTCATTAGCTGTGCTAATATAGTAATAATTATTAACCTCTTAAATATCGTTAATATGCATCTAATAATTATAAGCAGTTCCTTATTATATATTTTATAGTTTAATTTAGTAGGGGTAAGTTTTTAAAAGAAAAAGGCTACTAGGCGTAGCTCGCCGTTTTTATTATATTGCAATAATACTTTTCCTAGTATATAATTAGACAAGTCTGTTTTAATAATATATTTAAGGTTTAGATTAAAATAGGTAAGAATTAAAGTAGTTATAAAGCGATATTTTAAGTCGTTAAAAGCTTATTTATATTTAGTAGTTTATTTAAATCTTATATTTTTTCTTATTAAGTTTATTAATAGCTAAAAAAAATTTAAAAAGTAATTAATAAATTAATAGTAAAAATTTGCGATTTTTAAAAATCCTTAGATATCTTATATACTACTAGGACTTTCCTAGTTTATAATTATAGCGATTTTCTTATAGTCTATTTTAATTCTATTATAGAATATAATTAGGCCTAAGTATATAACTTTAGATATATAGAACTTATATTTCTTAATATCGCATTATAAGCCCGCGTCTTATAGGCGTTTAAGGACTATTTAGACGTACTTCTAATGCTTAAAAAGTAAAAACAAATAAATTAGAATATTATTAATATATTACTAAAATATACTAAGACCGTTCTTTATACTAAATAGTATTACTAAGTATTTAAAAAGCCCCTATTATATACGGAAAGCTATATACTTCTTATCTCCTTCGCAAATATAGATTTAATTAAAGGTAGTAACTACGTTAAGCTTTATAAAGTATTATACTTTTACTAAGTAGTTAAGCGTTTCTTAAAGTAAAGAAATTAGATATTAGTTTTAAATCGTAATCGTATTTAGGGCTTAATAATTAATATAAAACCTTAAGCCTCCTTTAGGTTTTTTAATAAATAGAATAGGTAAGGCGAATAGTAATTAACTAGAGTAAATAAATTCTTTCCCTAGGTGCTCTTTAAGGTATTATTATATTATAAGTAGCTCTTTTTATAATATACTGTATAATGGGCCAAACTTTAGCGTTATACTAGGTTTAAGTTCTATTTTAAAATTATACTTATTTTAATATAGGGGTAATTAGTCTATATATATTTCTTAAATATATTACTTAGATTATAATATTCTTTAGGTATAAAGGTTAGGGGTTAATATATTGCTTTAGTTTTAACGCCTTTTTAATATTTTCTAGTATTATAATAAAGATCTTATAGTCTTGTTTTTTTACTAATAAATAAAAGGTGTGGCTTATATTATATAAATTTTAAGGGGTTTTAATATATTATTTTCGCATTCTTTACCGCAATTAGTAGTTATAACTTTATTATATTAGTTTAAGGTTTATAGTAAGGGCAATTTATATTATATTAAATTTAAATAGTTATATATATATTTATAGGGCAGGTAGTATTTTAAATAATAGCTTTAGTAGTAGGTTATATAAAACTTAAGTATTTCTTTAACCCAGTTAATTAAACGGTTATATCGTTTTAGCTATCTATATCTAAGTATCACTTTATAATACTTTAGGGGTATTATAAATAGGAAAACGTATTTAAGGTATTTACCTATTCGCAATTTTATAAAAGCACTGTATATTAGTTTGCTATATATTAAGGGTTTACCATTAAAGCCTTATAGGCCTTAGGGCTTATTAAGTTTTTACGTAGTTTGTATTAATAAAGCCTATACTAATAGCTCCGCTATTTATTAGGATTTATACCTCCTTCTATTTTCTAAGTATTTAAATTTCGCTAAATATATTAAGGGAGTTATGTTATATATTAGCGTTAGAAGAGCTTAGATACTTATACTTTTCCACTTTTTATCTTAAGGCGCAACTTAACCCTAGGATAATTCGTTTTTTAAGTTAACTAAAGGTAAAATACTTTATAGCAATTAAGTATAATTTATAAAATAAGTATAATTTAAGGACTAAAAGGAACTATAGCGGACCTTTTTAAAGGGGTAAGTTTGGTAATTTCTTTAAATATATCCATTTTTACTACATCTAAAGCATTCTCTATTTATAGCTTATATTCTTTATTTATTAGTTCCTAAGGGTATATAGAATTAAGTAGCGTTAAGGTCTATAGAGTTATATATAGGGCTTTTAGGTTTTAGAAATAGGTTGCGCTTTAGGGTATATACTAGTTTTATAAAGCTTTAGATATAAGGTATAGCAAGCTATATAAAATAAGTCTATTTATTATATTAAAGGTCCTTATTAATTTATTAATACATTATAGCAAATTTAGGTAGGTCTTTTAGTAGTTCCCTACCTACTTACTAGGCTCTAATTTTATCTAAAATAGCTTATTAAAGAATAGTAACTCTAGCGGCTTTATTTTAATTTAACTTGCTAATAAGACCTAAAATTTCTAAAAAGAAGCCAGTAAAGTCTTAGTTCCGTTATTATAGGTTTTTAAGTTTTATAACAGCTATATATTCGCAGCTAGCGTTGTTATATATTTATTCTAGTAAAGAGATAAAGATTTTAAAGCTAATAAAGATGCTATTATAGAAGAATAAGTCTATAGTTTATACAGCATTTTTACTTAAATAAGATATTATATAGCTAATTTTACTAGCTTTAGTAGGGTATTAGTTATAGTTTATTAAAAGTTTAAGGCGGAGCTTAGTTATAAAGGGTTATAGGTTATTTTTATTTTTATTAAACATTAGAGGGTTAGGGAGCTTTTTAGATTTTATAATAGGTATTAGATTTATTATAGATATAGATTAAGCTATTATTACTAGTTTAGGGTTTATATTTAACGGGTTAGGCTTAGGTATAGTTATTTTAATCTTATTTATAGAGGATATTAGTACTAGGGTCTTTAACGCGAGTACTTTAGCGTTATAAAGTTCTTCGTATATTACTTTAATTAATTACTAATACTAAGCTTTTAGTATAGCTTATTACTGGGCCAAGGCATCTATAAAGGACTATTATATTATAGTTATTTGTTCCCTAACTAGGGCTATAATAGTTATCGTGGCGGATTTAAGTTTGTTTACTATTTTAAGAGTATTAGTATTAACGTAATATAATATAAGGGTGCGAAGAGGCTTTGGGGCAGATTCGAAGGAATAATATAAATTCTATCTAAATCTATAAGTATAGCTCTTATAGAAAATAAAACGTTGCGTAAAGAGAGAAGGGAATAATAAGAGAATTATCTAATTAAATAGTTAGGGGTCTTGGTGGTTAATGCATATGTATATATGCATACGGTCTTTAACAGGCTTTAGTAAAATTTGTTTAATCTAGTAGAATTTAGTTAAAGCGTTGGAATTTATCTGTTAAGTGTTTTACTAAGATATTCTTACTATACCTGGGCTAGTCCCGTTATAATAGGCTATAAAATACGCACCCGTGCTTACGCGTATATTAGTGTAAAACTATTAGGGACCTTTATAATATTATAGGCTTTCGCGGAAGGTTTAGAGCTTTTATAGAGACTTACTATTTACTAAGTTATTAAAGCTGCTTATAGACGATCTCCCATATCTAGAGTATGCGGCTAGTAAGGCATGGCTTTAATAATATGGAGTTCTATATAAGGAAGGTAAGGAGAAAAGTTAATGTGTTAATGTTTAAAGTAGCAGTATATTTTAGGCAATGAGTTAGCTTAAATAAGAAGGCGGTAATATAAATCGGTTATAACTAGGGTTACCTTTATAACCCCATTATATATATTAGGTAGAGATACTTATAAAATATTATTTTAAGATTTAATATACTAAGGGCATAGAAAATGCGAGAGCTAATATACTAAGTAAAGAAGCTGTATAATTACAGCACCTATCGTACCAACCGCGTACCTACGCGTTCGGTACGCCAGGTACGCGTTTACGCGTTCGGTGCACCAACCACTCGCTTACGCGTCTGGTGCACTTATGAAGCACTGACTAATCAGGGGGAGGACGCATCAGTATATAGACCACGTAGTCTGCTTCATACAATCGACAGTCACCATCCAAACAAGCATACGATACTACATGTATTTCGTGCCCGTGGATACGACTCACTCGTGCTATTAAGTTAGTACGAACAGAAGCTAAACTATAGAATAATAAGAAACTATTAGGGGTAATATTATATAAAGATAAAGATGGATTAATTAAATATAATTATTCGAAAATTACTATAACCTAAGAGTACGATTTACTAGAGAGTAATTAGCTAAAGAAGATTTAAAAAGCATAAAATAAGGATCTAGACTTAGAGTAATATAAGAATTAAAAAGTAATATATATACTAAGGAATATTAAAAAAATTTGTTAAGAATTTCTATTAAGGAATAATATAGGGATATAATAGAGCCTAAGGGCTAGTGTTAAGACTTTAAGAGGAGTATATTATCTAAGGAATTTAGGGCTTAGTAAGAGAAGTTATAAAAAAATATTTAGATTACTAAAGGAATAAGCTATATAGAAAGTTATAGCCTATTAAGACACTAAAGATACTATAGGAGGTTATATTATAAAACTTTATTATAAAGTTATTAAAGTTAAAAAATCTTATTACCGGATAAAAGAATAATATAATCCTTATAATAGTAGATAAGTTAACTAAATAGGGCTACTTTATAGTATATACAGAAGAAATCCTAGTAGAAGATATCGCTAGAATCTATATTAAAAAGTATTTATAAGATATAGAGCACTAAATAAGATTATATTAGATAAAGATCTAAGATTTATAGTATTATTTTAGGAAGTATTCTTAGCGTAATAAGGAGTTAGAGCAGGAACTTCTACTATATATTATCCGTAGACTAATGGTTAAATAAAAAGATTAAATTAAACGCTAGAATAGTATCTAAGGCATTATATTAATTACGTTTAGAATAATTAGGTATTATTATTACCAGTTATATAGTTTATATATAATATAACATTATAGGAAGGCATAGACATATTACTATTTTAGGTAAATTATAGATATAAGCCTAGAATATTGTTATTACTATAATAAGCAAAGAAAATAAGTAGTATAGCTAAGTAAAAAAATTAAGATACTAATAAATCTTTATATAGACCTTATAGAATTAGCTAAGATAATATAGCAGTAAATAAAAAAGTATTATAACGCTAAGAGATCTAAGGGACTAGATCTAAAGGAGGGGGATAAAGTATGGCTACTATATAAAATTTTTAAAAGTTAATAACTAAGTAAGAAGTTAAACTACGTTAGACTAAAACAATTTAAAATTATAGCTAAGCTTTTAGAAGTTATATATAGACTTAACTTACTAGTAAAAATTAAGATTTACCCCACAGAGCACATTATAATACTAGAGCTAGTATATAGAGATATTAAGCTATTAGTTTATAAAGTAGATATATATAGAGAATAAAAGGAAGATAAATAGTAAGTTTTAAAGATTATTAGTTATAAGGATATAAATAATGAAATATAGTATGAAGTAAAGTAGATAGGCTATAATAATACTATCTAGAAACTACTATAGAATTTAAAAAAACGCTATAGGAAAAGTATAAGAGTATTAAAAGAAAATAGGTTATGTAATATTAAACAGGAGCTAAAGATAAAAAGATTAATTAAAGGCAATAGACAAGCCGGATTATCTAAGGGATCTACTACTAGCGTATAAGTTATTTCTACCTCTTTTAAATTAGAGTCTTTTTTAGCCTCTTTAGCTTTAAGTTTAGCTAAACCTTATTTAGTAAAACGTAATTCCTTAAAGTGTACTTTTTTACACACTTTTAAAAAGATAGGTTAATTAAGTATAGGTATTTAGCTAAGCTTTTAGAGCCTAAGATGCTTTATTAGAGCGATATTAAACCTTAATAAGGGCTAGAGATAGTTTACTCTTTAGTTTTTTAGCCGCTTCTAATATAAAAGACCTTATACTAGATTAGATAAGGTATAAAACAATTATAAAGAATTATAAGGCGTATATATTTAGCGTTAAAGACGGATTAAACGTTATAGGATAACCGTATATTCGCTTACGTATACTTAGTATAGAAAGAAGGTTAGTAACTAGACGGAGCCGCTGTTAGGTAATAAAGTCACCTCGCCTATATATTGTTCCGCACAGCCGTGTTTAGCATTAAGCCAGTCACTCGTTTACCTTTTGTGAGTTTGTGTGGCTAGGTGGTGCGGAGCTTATCACCTTATAGCCGCGATTATAATATATACTAGCTTCTTCTCTATATAATAAAAATAGAATAGTATAACTTTACTAAGTAAAAGAATTATAGTTACTAGCTAATTATAATAATTAAATATAAAGAATTTAATAAAAAGTATTAGGAATAATAAAGGTTATTAAATTAAGAATAGAAATGTTATACCTTTAATAGATAACTTAGAGATAGGAGAAATCTTTAAGAATAAAGATAAAGAAAAGGAGGATAGTATTACGGACCTTATATTAATAGTTGTAGCACTATTAAAAAGGGATATAAACGGGTTAGTTAAGATAGTATAGAATGTACTAGAACTAATTAAGCTATAAAATAAGGGGTAGCTAAGTTATATAGCTAGTTATATTATAAGTTTGGAATATAGGAATATAGGAACGCGATATACTAATATTCTAACGTACTAATATACTTAGTATATATTTTAGGCGCAGTATTATATATTTAAAGGGCCTTAGTCTCTACTTAAATAGTTTATTTCTTTGTAGTAAATCTTAGAATATAATTAAAGTTAATCTATTAGGCAACCTACTCTACTAGTTATATTTATATTATTAACTTAACTTATACCTATATACCTAGCCTATTAACAAGTCTACTGTAGTATTTCCTATAAGGCTTTATTATACTATATTGCGTTTTAGGTTATTCTCTATAGTATCTAAGAAAGTATAAGGTATATTTATATTTTAATATATATATAACCGGTTACTAATATATTTTAGATATATTAGTACTAGTCTCTTATAGTTACTAAAGCATTAGGCCGTAAGCAATACCTAGGATATTTAGAAAGATGTTAAAGACTTAAACTTTATAAAATAGAGATTAAATTAAAGGTAAAAGAGCTAAAGAATATATAAAAATAAGTATTCTAAATATAAAATACGTTCTAAATACGTCCCTATTATATTCCTATTAAAATATACTTATATTTAGGCCCTTTTTATACTTATTTAATTATATATCGCCTAATGCTATATATAATACTATATACACAGCCTCTACACTATAGTGCTATAGTTTTATATATATAAATCTGTTTTAAGTAGCTTAATATATATTAGTAATTATATATTAATAATTTATAAATCTTTTAATCAGGAATTTATAGTTATTTAATAAAATACTAAGATACTAATAACTATTAAATAGAAAAAAAGACAATAAGAAATATAAATACCTCTTTATTCTATTTTAAAAAATCTATTATTTTACTTTTTACCCTTTACTATTTATAAATATAGTTATCTATAAAAAGCTATTAGTTAATACTTAATTAAAAATATACTAAATAAAATAATACAATTTAGAAGGGGTTTTAACTATATAATTATACTAGTTTTAAAAATATTTTATTTTATTTTATTAGAATTTAAATTATTAGCATTATATAATATATAAAAGGAGTTAACGTAAGTTACTAGGTTATAACAGTCTACCTAGTTATAATGAAAATCTAACCGCCTGTCTAATTAGGAAAAGCGGTTTCCTATTTCAGTATTCTGCTGGAAAATATCGCCTTAAGCGACGAAGAGGCCTTAGATAAGGACTTTAATCCGCTAACTCGCGGTTATCTAAGCAATCAGCTGCCTAATATACTGTAAAAAGTCGATATAGACTCTCTCCTATATATATTGAAGGCTTTATTTAGGTTTAATAATAAAATAATACTTCGCGATGGTTTTTACTAGCGATTTGCCTGCAAATCGGCATTCGGCAGTATTTTGGTGTTCCGTTATAACTAAATGCGGTTATATTTCCATATAACTAAGTAGACCGTTATAACCTAGTAACCCACGTTATTAAAAAGAGCTAAAGTTAGTAAATTTAATAGACATTCTAATTTAACTAATAACTTTTATTTTCGCTACCTAATATATTATAAACACGTTTTAAAGTGGTATAGAACCCTATTAAAATTTAAGCCTAAACTCTATCTATAAGATTCTATTTCTAATGTGTTAGAAACACATTATAAACCTAATTCTAAGATTATCTACTCATCCACAGCTTTAGTATCCTCTATAGGTCTCCTAAAACTCTCCTTAACAGCCTTTTTCTTTATAGCCTTTAAACTAGACTTCTCTAAACCCTTTTTAGAACACTTTTTAGGAGTAGAACTAGTAGAAGTCTTAGTATCCAACTTATTATCTAGAAAGTAGCTCTAATTAAAACAACCCTAAAATTAGCAAGTTGTAATATATTTCTAACCGGTTTAAAACGGGTTCTAAATTAACTTACTATTAAAAGTTACGTCTAAACACTTAGTATATAGAACCTTAGTACCTAAATCCTTAAGTAGGGTAACTATTTTAGGAATATTATACTAGAAAATCAATTAAAGTATATTAGGAATATATTAGGAATATCTTATATTTAATAAGCATAATTTTCTTTTAAATGGGAGCCATTAATTATAAGGCAGTAGCCCTAGAAGGGCGACTAGAGGGAGCTAAGGTAGGAGGTTAAGGAGGTTAAGTAGCAGTAGAGCGGCCTAGACTACTAGGATTATATTTAAAAGTAGTTCTTAATACGTTCTAATTATATTAAAAACACGTTTAGAATATATACCTATTACTTCCTTCTACTTTTTAATAGAAGAAGCCTCTCTCTTTTTAACATTTCTAGTTTTAATGCTATGCTTCTTTGTATAGTTTCTAAGGGCGCTATAATTTTTAACCTTTTTCTAAACGCGTTATAAATATATTAGTAATATATTATAAACCCAATAACGTATTCTACTAGCGAGCCGGCCACCCCACCGAGCCAGCCACTTTAAAATGCACCAAAAAGCCAATATTCGAATCTTAAATATCTTAACCACTACTTAGTAGTGTTTTCTGAAAATTTAAATATAAGCTTTTATATACCTATTTTAGTGTATATTATAATACTAAAGCGTATAGCTTGGTGGTTATTATAATATAGAGTTTAGGGGTTAAAAATAAAGATATTTTTAAATATCTTAACAACTACCAAAGCGTATACTCTTATATTGTAATAAGTACTAAAATAGGTATATAAAAGCTTATATTTAAATTTTTAGAAAATATTATTAAGTAGTGGTTGAGATATTTAAGATTTAAATATCGGCTTTTTGGTGTATTTTGAAGTGGCCAGCTCGGTGGGGTGGCCGGCTCG
>Ga0307515_10014505_pt1 | contig 14595 bp, 10 predicted proteins | sample 17_EM_MG_FD_194513 | JGI IMG/M metagenome (GOLD analysis project Ga0307515, IMG submission 194513) | Populus trichocarpa ectomycorrhiza microbial communities from riparian zone in the Pacific Northwest, United States - 17_EM | ecosystem: Host-associated > Plants > Roots > Unclassified | place... | reverse complement strand
GAACCGGTTACGGAACCGGTTAAACCAGATTAACCAGATATAATAGATAGATCTTGACGTAATATAGTACACGAAGTAGTAGAGACGCTTGGGGGGGGGAAGGGGGGAGGTAGAGCCATCGCGGAGAGTAGGAAACAACATATAGAGCCTACGGAACTTACAAAATATTAGCAGAGATTTCAGTAGTTAAGCAGCCGACGACGTTAAACTTACTATTATGAGTCTTGGCATGGTGTTAAGGGCCAATTAATCGTCAAATACGGTGTACTTAACCGCTTCGCCCTCTGGATCCTCCTTATCCTCATCCTTATCCTTATCCTTATCCTTACCCTTACCCTTACCCTTACCCTTACCCTCATCCTTATCCTTATCTAAATTCTCTTCTAAATCATTGTCGTCTATATCGCGAGCCTCCTCCTTATATTGCTTATTAACGTTAGGGTTAATGCCTTTAGCAAAGGCCTTAGCTTCCAGCCTTCTAAACCAGGACTTAAGGCACTTATTAGCCTCAATGATATTGGCTTTAAGGCGATTGCGAGAGTCGGTAACTAGATGCTTGGCAGAGCTAAATATTCGTTCGCACTTAGCGCTTATTAGTGGTATAGCTAGCATATTAAGGGCAAAGCGCGCGAGGTCCGGTTGGGAGAAGTAGAGGCTATTTCAATAGGTAAGAGGATCGCCAATATATTTAAGATTGCATTTAATATAGCTTTAATAGGAGTCTAATTTGGTAAAAGGCGCGGATGTAATCTGCTTATGGCTATAAAGCCCGCCGAAGGTTTTACCTGGTATAAAGCGATTTGGTAATTGCGACTTGTCTGCTATAGAGCTACTGTACTTGCCCTTATATTCCTTAAGCTAAAGATCCTTAACTAGGCCTTGTATGCCGCGATTAAAAGGAAGCTTAGGATTACCGCGAAGCCAAAACTTCTTGCTCTTATCGCTATTAAATCGTTGATGGAACCACCACTACTTCTTATTTGGAAGAAGGACTTAAGCTGTATAATAAGCCGTACTGTCGTCTGCCAAATTGTAATACTTTTTATATTTCTCCCACGAGGCGCAGGCTGCGGCTTTAAGATAGGCGTATTCTTTGTGATCTTCGTACTTAGCGCGGTGCTCCTTAAAGTCTACCTGCGCGTTAAAGGTGCGATTTAAGAGCCAATCTAGTGTGGTAAACTAGCGATAGAGTGTATGCTTATGGCCCTGGCCGTATATTGTAGCCTTATAGAATAGTTGTAGAACAGATGAGAGTTTTTTAAGAAGGAACTAGTGGTGAGAGGTAAGGCGATCGTTCTTAATTCCGTTGCCTTGTTTTGGCATATGTGAGTTGCAGAATTACTAGATACGCTGTTTGTAGTTAATAGCCCTTATAATAGACGTAAAATATAAGTTCTATTGTGTAGCGTTGCTTTAGATAAGCTGGTAAAGAGATAAGTTAGAATAATTTGATAAATTTTGAATATTGCGACTGTAGCCCGGGGGAATAGAAAATCTAACTCCGGGCCAATTAAATCCATAACAATCTACGTTATTACTACTAGACCTTAATACTTACCTTAAGCTTATTAAAATCTAACCACGCACTACCTACTATAATCTTTTAAAACTCCTCGCGACGTTGTGGCGATAATCTAATATACCTTATAATATTGTGAAGTTGCCTAAGAGCGCCCTGCTTCCTCCAGATTGTTGCAATAGCCTTAAAATCCTGCTTGCTGTATGCTAACTCTAATTCTTCTAGTGTCAACTTGGCTTTTTTGCCTAGGAGAAACGCCTGCGCGTAGAGGTTAACTACGTGGCTAAGACACCGTAGCTAACGTCGCCTTTGCTGTTTAACTGATATCTTTGGATAGAGAGTTTTTAGAATTAGATTAACAGCTATATTATTACTTGTTGCGTTATTAAGCATAAAGTATCTAACCTTTCCGCTAAACTTATACTCCCTAATTACGTTAAGAACGCATTGGGCAATATTAGCGCTAGAGTGTTCGCCATTGAGTCGCCGTATACTAAGAAGCTTCATCTGCCGGGCTCTATCGCGATTAATATAATACACAACAATCGCGATTATGGTGTAGTAATTGGGCGATGTCTAGAGGTTAAAGGAAAGGTGTATATTTAAGCGAGCTTCTTATAAGTCGTTGCGGAGTTGCTTCTTACGCGTTCTAAACTCCTTTATTACCTAGCTGCGTATTATATTTTTAGTTAGAATTAACTTCTTAAGGCCTACACGTGTATACTAAATTAGCTCTAGGAAGTACGCGTTTTTAATTTAGTAGTATGCGATGTGGTAGTATACTAGCCAGCGAATTAGTAAGAGCTTAAAGTGGTTAAACTACTTATTCTAAATATAGTCCTGTCGCTTAATAAAGCTCTTAATCGTTCCTTTTACCTAAATCGGATTGCCTCTTTTATTAATGCGATAAATATGCCTCCAGTAAAAGAGAACAGTTAAATTACCGTTAAGCGCTAGAAACGGATTAGGGAGCTACTACACCAAAAGCAGAGAGTCTCTTACTGAGCGGCCTGTACGTTGGATCCTTCTTCTTATCTAAACACTAACAGCAGTAATAGAATCTAGTTGACGTCAATTCCTAAATAATCGCGAAGCCTTTTCCTTTACCCCATATATGCGAGGACTTCTTCTTACCACGCCTCTGGCCGGCGACGTCGGTAACCTTATAATATCGCTGCCCGTAAAGCTTAATTTGTGCTAGCTCTGGCAGAGCCTCCGCAGGAGCCTCCGGCTTAGAATCTGATTCGACTTTGTGATAGGTAAGAGACTCTACTGCGGCTGCATCTATGGTCGTCTTGGCGCGCTTCCGTCGTCTCCTACTAGAGCCTTTATTAATTCGCTTTTGAGGGACAGTAGGAGCCTTGCCTTTTGTATGGCTGCTAGATGCATGGCTACTACCACCCCCATGCGGTCGCTGATTGGTAATAGTAACGAAGCTCTCTATAGAGAAAATTAAGATTAAGAGGATAATACAATGAGGGCAGTATACGGATAGGAATTTGGGCGGCGCGACGAGGAGCTATATAAGGGTAACGCGATAAGGAGGCCTCAATCAGATCAACCACCTTAGATCAATTAACTTCCTCTACTACATCGGATCAGAACGGCTGCCTTAACGCGTCGTGCGGATTAAATAGGACGACGTCTTGAAACGCCTTACTTTTGATCGCGATCGTGAGCCAATATACGCATATTCAGAAGTCGCAGGTGGTATTTGGCCTTACTAGAGTCTCACTAGATATAGATCTATAAGGCTTCATTGGTTACCCGGTTACCCGGTTATTCCAAAAGCTTCAAAACCGATCTAAATTGAGCCAATTAAATCGTCGAACCGGTTACTCTCAAGATTTTGGTTAAACCGAACCAAACCAATGAAGTAACCTAACCGCTGACATCACTGTCTAGAGCTTGATGTGCGATTCTTACCAGGTGGAAAAGTGGAACTGGCATTCGGAAGCAGGTCATCAACAAGGACCTACATATCCGGAGAGGTGAGTTTAGTGGGGTGATAACATGTTGGAAAAGATGACTGATTATCACGAGTAGACCAAAGCTTGCGGTAACGGTCAGAAGTTCGCGATTCTAGCAGCATCTCGGAGACACAGATCAAAAACTTTTCCCTTTTTCGACTTGCCCGCAGAACTGCGAGTCCGCATATATGAGTTTGTACTGTCAGAAAGGGATGGATACGGGTATGTTACGTGTATTCATCCTGATCAGGTCGGTACGCATGCCCCACATGGGGTGACAGGCTTCTTCGTTCCACGCGCTGGACCATTCGATTTCCTCTCTGTCAACCACCAAATGCGATCCGAGTTCGCAGTACCATTTTTCAGAGCAGTTGACTTCGACTTGGCAAAACAATCTGCATTCGTTTCCGATCTCGAAAAAGTCTTCTGCTTCCTCCAAGGCATCGGTGAAATTGGCAGATCAAACATAGAGTCGCTTTCATTTGTGTGGTGGATGGAAAGCTGGCGAACAGATCACTCAGCCTTTCAAAAGCTCGCAGCCGATGTGTCCAAGCTTATTAAAGCTTGCAAGAGGTTGAGATTTCTAGGTATCTCGATTCCGAAAAGGAAGGGTCTGGGGTCTCACAAGCTGAGATCTTGTCACTTCGGGGCTGCGTGTGGCTTCAGTCACCTACGGTCACTCCATGACATCAGGGGAATTAGTATCGATTCTCCGAATCGGAAATTGTCGGAATGGCTTATGGAGGGCGTAACCAAACCGAAGAAAGATGCAGGGACCGGCAGTAGTAAAATCTCTTGAGATATGGGACGAAGTGAGATGCGTGAAGAGTCATAGGGACAGAAAATCAATACGAGAATTTGTTTAAGGGAGAATGGTTGTCTACCCGCTTGGTTGTTTTCTCCAATTGTTTGTCCAAGCACTGCGGTGGAAAGACGGACTATGTTAGCTGGGTAAACTTCACACATACGACGAGTTGCATCAATTGCGTACCAAACTGTTTCTTGGACTGCTCTTGTCAGCCATATTACTTATTCTCCATAACAACAACTTTATGTTTATTAGTAAACCTAGTATAATATACAATTGTGTTATAGCGGGGATGCGTAGGGTAATCTTAGAAAATTAGGTATAAGACCGTAAGAAGAAGTATAATTTAGGATTTTATAGACTTAGCGTGCGTCACTGTTTTCAACTAGGAACACCGGCGTTTGTTACCTCAGGTGCCTCACGGATATAGCGACGTGCGCTATAAGAGCTATGTATAATCTTTAATAAAACTGTTAAAGCCACCTATATAAGGTCTAAGGCTATATATAGGCTTACAATTTATAAGAGCTAGGTATACCGATAATAAACTTTTAGGCCTTATATATACATTCGTTATAATATTATAGCTAAGTCTGTAAGCCTAACGTCCTTAACAAACTTTTTTTTTTGGCGAAAACGATCTTAACTTTGGTAGCCGCGGGCCAATTTAGACCCGATATTCATAAAATATCGGGTCGTCTCTCTAATCGATAAACTTTTGGTTGTATTTTAAGCCGTTCAAGTTAAGCAATTCAAACCGCGAGTATAGGGAAAACTATGGATATCGATTACGCGCTTAACAAGTGTTGCGGAACAGCCTCAGACGTGATTCGTGGTTTCGCACAAACGTAGTTAGTCAGCCTGCGGACCGATTGAAAATCCGCACCAACGGAATCACGTCTGAGCTTGCTGAGGTAAAGCATGCTGAGACAAAGCACCAGCAGGATGATGGCAAATGATCCCCCCCTCCTTGGCCACTCTAACCTAATATGTAGGCGGCGAGCTCTGGGCATCGACGCGCTCAGTTGCGAACAGACGATTTAACACCGACCTCGCTTTTGACCATGATCACACGCCTCCCGTCAGGTATCTGACGAGGACTTAAATTGTCCATTTCGCAAATTGTATCGCTGCCCTGACTAGAAGCATCAAGTGCTTCAGTAAAGCTTCTATTGCCATCTGCATCCATGTTCGCAAGTTGTCTTGTAGAGTCGGAATAGTCCCTTTTGAGCGAGTTCAGTGTCTGATGGTTCGATCTTGTGTTCCATGACGCAGAATGACTTCCGCTGTTTTGAGTGCTTTTCAGAGAACCATTGGCCACCAAGCGATATATAGGCCGAAGTGATGGCAGGCAGACTATAGGAATAAGACTTAGCACTAATCAGTAATGAAAGTAGTGTCCACATACCCGCTATTACAGCCAGATTAACCTCTACTGTTGCCCAGAGAGCCATTCGAGCAAAATTCCATGTGACGTCTGGTGATGTAACATTGAGTTTGGAACAGATAACGATCTGGATAATAGTTGCGAAGCAAATACTATTTTAGGTTGGCTGATAATCATGCAGCGAACGATGCTTTTGACTTACAAGCCACCAAGTAGAAACATAGCAAACACACAAACTTTCTGATACAAGCTAATCTGTAATTTCTTGATATATGGCGCTGGCAGTGCAAGAATAACCAAGTCCATTACTAGATGGGCTAGCACCGAACCCACGAAATATTCCTTATCGTTAATGGGGCAGTGCCCTGGTATCGATTTGTCCCAGTAAGCTTGAACAGGTATGCAGTGGACTGAGTTCACCACAATCTGCAAAAGCATTAGCCCAGAAGTTTATGGCTGGAGAGCTGCAGAGGATATACATGCCCTTATAATAGACCAGCACATAACTGTTGTGGCCAGGATCTTGATTGGCAGCCTAATACTCGAGACTCCGAAAATGCGCCAGTAGAAGGCAAGGAAAGCCAGCTTGGCAGGAGCCAGAGCAAATGTATAAAACAACTCTCCGATCCACAAGCTTAAGAAGAAGTCGTAGTACACTAGGGTAGTATCTCGGTTGATTGCTTCAATGTGCAGGCCAGTTCCACTCCTGATCACTAAGAGCGGCGTTATTATGGATGGTGTTCAACCGGAATGATTCGAAGGAGACTCACAAAAGAATATATTAACGTCAAAACCGATTGTCATAAACTTGAAGCGACGTTATTATCGAGATGGGGATTTCTTAGATAGGGGAGTAGCGCACCAGAGCTACAAGGGTCAACCAATCGTCGAGCCACATCGAGGCATGAGCTAGTCTCCGGGCAAAGAAACGCAAAGCAACGGTGGTAATTGCTAGGATAGGCGTTACAATGACTGCAGCATAGAGATTTGGTTGCAAATTCCCGGATGGCGGATTGCTGCGAGGTATTGAATCCATTTTGAAGTCAACTAAAGAATGATGAAATCGCAGATTGGCTTTTTTTCCACTCCACAGTCTGTACGACCTGTACACCATATACCCCAGAGAATTCTGACCCCTAGCTTTGAAACTGACAAGGCGTTTGACCACTCAGAACTAGTCTCATACAGCCTCCGACCTACACGCAGGATTTTAAGGTTTATTTAGGGGGGGGATAGTAAGATTCAGCGGTCAGAGCTCGAACGCCTGCGGAGTACATATGCAGTGCTCCCGAAGCCTCGTCAGACCTTTTGGGAGTGATATACCGTTGTGCCAAGAGAGTTGCTTTCAGAGCTTCCATGGATTTCAAAAAGACCACCAAATGGGCTGAATTCAACGTGTTTTTACAGTCCTTACTTATCCTCTTCTACCACTCATATTACTCTAATCTTGCCACAGTGTCAGGTGCAGCTCGATTAGGAGTAGGGCCTTAAATTTTGCAGGGAAATACCCCTGCTAAATATCTCATGAATCAGACCTCGGTGGACCGTTGGTACGTGCACTACGCGCAGGGGGCGGGCATACTGCTCCTTATTAACCAACAAATTCTCCACCAAGAGTCTAAGAGTATGGGCGTCGTTTTGGTGGTAACGGTGCGTTAAAATGCACCAAAAATCACCTTCTTTACTGCCGTATCTCCACCCTTTTATAATATCTAGTTATTATAAAAATACTACAAAGTAGGAGCTCTTTAGCTTCTCTATATTGCATTAGATAACGACGTCGTAGCTAGGTAACGTGGTTAACGGGGTTTTGGCCGCTCCCTAAGTTATGACCGATTTAAACTTTTATTAGTTATTTACCACCAAATCAGCATTTCGGCTAACTTTGATTTTCCAATCGGTTATAACCCAGGGAGCGGTCAAAACCCACGTTAGTCGGTTACATTCGATTAAACTTTATCTAAAATTCGTCTAGAAGGTTTTTAAGACAGAGTGTGAGGTGACAGGCTCCGCACCACCCAGCCACGGCACAAAACCCCAAAAGGTAAGCGAGTGACTGGCAAGATGCCAGGCACGGCTGTGCGGAACAACATAGGCGAGGTGACTTCGTCACCTAACGCTATATATCTCCCCCTTTAATTATAATATATATATATCGTAATATAAAATCGCTTAATGAATCTATTATATTAAAAAAAATGATAACTTATATATTTAGGTTATAGTATATAAAAGAAGAAAATTTGATTTTTAAAATATTAAGTTACTACCAAAACGACGCCCATAAGCTCTTAGACTCTTGGTGGAGAATTCGGTGGTTAATAAGGAGCAGTATACCCGCCCCGTGCGCGTGTGCACGTACCGGGGGTCTGTGACCTACTAGTCATGTCGTCTTCGTGTTTTTGCTGCCAAGACCACTAGTGCAGTGCAAACTTACAGCCGAAGACAAGAAGAGCTGTTTCTACAGGTTGAAAGCGCATGTTGATCTTGGTGATCAAACGGCAGAGTTTATACTTTTGAAGTAATACATACGCATGGCCACTTTAACGCATTTTTACCTTTTTTAGGTATAAATCTACGCATTTTGATTATCGTGATCAACACGTGCAACCGGATGCGCTAGGGTGGTGTACGTGGACAATGTCTTAATGGCCTCAATTGTCTGCGGGAAATACCCAGCGTTGTTTCAGATCTTGCATATATCCCAGCGACTCAACATTAGTTGGCGTACTTGAAATATTTCTTTTGACTAGAATTTACGTACAAAAATCCAGAAATGACAGATGCCAAACCACAGGGGAGCGGGAGCTGCGTGCCAATACTTCGTACTCGCATCGTATTCGCATCTTCAGAGTTTCACTTCTACAGTGTTCACGGCTCGGCTGAGCGCCTGCTGAGTCGCTGAGCCGCACGTGACACCAACAACCCCCGTCGACGTTCGCGAATGTCCACGGCCAGGCCTGCAGCCAAGCCGTGGATATTTTCAAATATCTTACCCCCCGCTAATCGAGCCGCTGATACGCGCGTGCTATTGGCTTATTAGGCCAGCCATACGCCCATGTATTTACCCTATATGGTAAGGTTACTTATCCACTCGCTAAGCGGCTAGTAGGTATACTTTCTCTACCTTCTCCCTGGTCTACATGTATATCTACGTATATATAAAAAAAAATAGAACCTCCCCTTTAGGGCACTGCTTCTTTAGCAGCGTCCTATTTTTAAAAATAGCGTTAATTAGTTGCATAGAGATTAACGTTGCAAATAATACTAAACTACGCGCTAATATATAAAGTATTCTTATCTCTACGCGTACTAAGAGACCTAAAAATATATCTCTAAATAATAAGCTAAAGTAGAAGGAGTTTAAGGTAGGAAGTACTTTATAAAGTAGTATACTTATAGCTAACGCGCGCTTCTACTAGGCCTTCTTTCTAATCCTTTTATAAAAAAAAATAGTAGTATAATAGTAATACTATTACGGAAAAGATGCTACTTCTTTTTTTTTATTAAGAAGGTTATAGGCTAGCTACTAAAAGTGAAAAGCTATAAGGCTAGTAATAACGTACCTTAAGATAAGACGCGGCTATTTTAGCACTTAATTCGCGGCTATATTATAGCTGTAATATACCTATACTAGGTATAAAAGGCTATAGGTATAAATAGCTACTAGTCCCTATAGGAGAATAATATTAGGGAGTACCTAAAGGTTCTATAGTAGAGGGACGCGTAGTAGGAAAAGAAGTAGTTTATAGATAAGGGTAAGGATATACTACTTAATAGATATATAGAGGACCGTGGACATACTATTGATATACATGGTGGAAAGAAATACCTTTACTGTTGTAACCGGCACGTGCAAGGCAATCTCGGAAAATTATCCAGGGCTCTGCAGGCTTGGCGTGCGTCACTGTTTTTGTCCAGGAACGCCAGTGTTTGTTCCTTTCTCGGATCCAGCACACTACTGACCACCAAGATAGTTGGGGCACGATACAGGTTTTACAGCCTGAGGGCCTCCATATACATAACCCTACAATCCCCTCTGTCTTTCCTCTTGCAATCCAACGCGTCAATTGAACCTAGCAACACGTCCCTTAATATAAGTAGCCCTGTGAATCTGTTTGATTGACGATTACCTCTCATGTCATCCTCGGCACCCCAGCATGAGTCTTCAGAGGAGCATCATAGCCTCAAAGAGAAGATCCAGCACCCTTTCCCCCACCTTCGCGAAAAGCTGAAGGAAACCCATCTCTACGATGTTAAGATTAAGGCGACTCACATGAAACACAAGGTTGGCAAGTTCGGCAATTTGTTCAACAGGAACCATCGACACGACGAGGAACACGAGAAAAAGACAGATGAGAAGCGCAGCATGATCTGCGAAAACCACCGATTTAACTCGTTTGCGCCTGAGAGATACGGGAATGAGATCAAGTGGTATGTCGACGGTAGAGACTACTTCTGGGTAAGGCCATGTATCAGGTGGAATGACCCTGGAAAATGGCTGACGGGCTGCGTAGGCTGTGTCGGTTGCGCTCGATAGAGCCAAGGAGACGATATACATCGCGGACTGGTGGCTTTCCCCGGAGCTCGTACGTGTGTGAGAATAGCTACTGTGACTCGGACTGATGGCCTAGTTTCTTCGTCGCCCCCCTTACTATAACCGGGAATGGCGTCTTGACCGGGTTCTGAAGAGAAAGGCAGAAGAAGGCGTCAAAATCTACATTATTGTCTACAAAGAGGTGTGCAATCCTCTAGGCTATTCGGAAACCCCCGACGCGTTGCTGAGCGAATTCGAAACATAGGTGTCTGCAGCACTTACCTGCAACAGCGAGCATACCAAGAAAGCAATCGTGGACATCTGCCCTGAAGGTAGTCCTGGACACGGCAATATTAGAGTCATGAGACACCCTGACCATAACGTGTTCGAGAATGCTGGAGATATGACTTTCTACTGGGTAATATTCTCCCTGCATCTTGGACTGTAGGAAATAACCGATTCTTAGGCCCATCACGAGAAATTCATTGTCATTGACTACAATCTCGCCTTCATTGGGGGCTTAGATCTTTGCTATGGGCGATGGGATGAAAAGCAGCATCCATTGGCCGATGTGCATCCTTCCGGAGTGCAGAACGAGATCTTCCCCGGCCAAGACTTCAACAACAACCGTATCATGGATTTCCAGAGTGTCGACGACTGGAAATCGAACCAGCTCAGCAAGGCAGAGTATGGCCGCATGCCGTGGCATGACGTCGCTATGGGCTTAATTGGGCCTTGCGTATATGACATCGCAGAGCACTTTGTCCTTCGCTGGAATTTCTGCAAACGCGACAAGTACAAGCGTGACAAAAGGTATGACTGGCTGACATTGGAGAACAGAGAGGGGGCCGACGAGGATCTTGTGGGTGTTCAGAGACCCAAGTTTCCCGTTGGAGACTACGTTCATCATCCTTTGACCTCGCTGAGCACCAAGAACCTCGAGAATCGGGGAACAGTGCATGCACAGCTTGTGAGAAGCAGTGCGGATTGGAGCAGTGGTCTTGATCCCCCGGAGCACAGTATTCAAACAGCTTATTGCGACATCATCCGCAATGCCCAGCACTATGTGTACATTGAAAACCAGTTCTTCAGTAGGTGTTCTAGAGTAATCTGGTGATTGAAAGCTAAGAAGAGACAGTTACAGCAACTGGAGAGGAGCAAAGCCCAATCCACAATCAGGTCGGCCGCGCAATCGTAGATGCTTGTGTGAACGCTGGAAGAGAAGGCCGCAAATTCAGGGTCATTATCGTTATCCCAGAAATCCCCGGCTTTGCAGGCGACCTGCGCATGGACGCTGCTACAGGTACTAGAGTCATCATGGACTACCAGTACAAGAGCATTTTGCGCGGCAAGCACAGCATATTCGGCCAGATCGAGGCCCAAGGTGTTGATCCGAAGAACCATATCTTTGTATTCAACCTGCGCTCGTACGACCGGCTTAATGTCACGCAGGCTCTGAAAGCGCAAGAAGAGAAATCCGGTATTCCATACCATGAGCTCCAGCGGGCTGAAGCCGACGAGATCATGGCGCCAGACGACGACGGTAACGAAGCGCGTGAGGCCGCTGCCGATAAGAAGCGAAGATTCGAGGACCAGCGTGAAGACATCGGCCTAGGCGATGAAGGCGGTACTATCGACCCAGATTCAATCGCGGACGATGCTATGCTCAACGACAAAAAAGTTAGCGAGGAGAAGTGGGACGGCGATCCAGAAAAGGAAAAGGAGAACTTCTTCCAGGAAGAGCTGTATGTGCACGCAAAAGTATGCATCGTGGATGACAAAACTGTAATCTGCGGGAGCTCAAATATCAACGATCGAGTGAGTGCCAAAAATCCTCTCTACCTGCAAGCCCCAGCTTGCGTGTACCGCAAACAAGGCTGATCAGCGCTGACGCCCCTCCAGTCCCAACTCGGCTACCACGACTCAGAGCTCAGCATCGTCATGACAGACACACGGGCCCTCGACTCCACCATGGACGGCGCCCCCTACCGCGCCGGCCACCACGCCGCGACCCTCCGCCGGGTCCTCTGGCGCGAGCACCTGGGCCTACTGCCCGCGCAGTCCCTCGACGCCTCCAAAGACCCCAACGCGCAGCCGCCCGGCGACAGCCCGAACGACAACCTCGAGGGCCCCGAATTCGACTTCGTCGCCGATCCCCTCTCGGACGCACTCTGGGACCTCTGGTGCCGCCGCGCTTCCACCAACACCGACGTCTTCCGCGACCTGTTCCACGCCGATCCGGACGATTGCATCCGCTCGTTCGGCGACTACGACGCCTTTACCCCGAACCCCAAGGCTGATAAGCAGTACAAGCAGGGCCATCTGTACGATATGAACCGTCCCGTGGCTGAGGTTAGGAGGGAGCTCGATCGCATTCAGGGCCATTTGGTCTGGATGCCGCTGCGGTTCTTGGAGGATGCGGAGATGGCGGAGAAGGGGCTGCAGGTTAATGCGTATACGGAGAGTATCTATACCTGAGTGAAGAGGTTTTGGGGCTGCGAGGCGCTTTAGGAAGAGTTTTCGGCGTAGTGGTGCTGGGATACAGGGGAGAGGACAGGTGAGTTGGCGGCGTGGCGTGGCGTTTTGATGTCGGTTACGTTGCTTGTGGAACTAAATCTTAGCGTGCATTTGTAATATGCCCGCCCCATAGTAATTTGGTACGTGCGCAGCATCGCGCCCATGACGCGTCGGATGTCAAAACAACACCAAAACAACACCTTGTCCTCGCCATTGAATTTAAAGCTTTTGATCCTCATACAAATCCTCTATCGCGATCAAATCTTGGAGGAGTTTACAATGCCTCATAAACATACACCCGCTTCTACCCCCCCTACTGCTGCCGCCGGCAGCAGCGCTTACCCAATCCTTTATACACCTAATAATATTACCGGTTAGAGACGCGCTTTCTTTACCCTTAAGCAGGACCTTTATTTAAGCGTTAAACAGTTTAACCAGCTCTGGCCTTATATAATAAATTAGTAGTCTAATTAGGGTAAAACGCGCAACAAGTATTCCGTTAACTATATCTTTAAATATCGCTTCTGGCATAAGCAGCAGATAAAAAGCAGAGGAGAAGGTGTTCGTTCGCGCTTAATTTAAGTCGCTAATCCGTGTGGCATAGTATATAAAGTGGTATATAATTATCTAGCTAGGCGAGCAGAAGGCAGGGCGCTGTCTTTAATTACTATTACTAAAACAAAGAAGTTATACTCCGAACATAATCATTCCTTAGAGGATATTAATGCGTTTAAACGGCCAGAGGCTCTTATATAAGCTACTACTGCTAAGGTATTAAAAAACTATTAGTACTATAAGGTTGCTACCGCGATTAAAGCACCTAATATACCTAAAGCTAAGCAGCAACTCTATAACGCCGGAGGCCTATATTTTAACCAGTAAGACGTTAAAAACGCTAAAAGACACTAGAAGAAGGCAAATCCAAATATATGTTAGGTTGGCAAGTCGTTTCCTATTAATATACAAGAGCTAGAGGCTCTTAGCTAGCTTAATAATCAGCCTAGTAAGTAGCTCTAAAGTTAAATTAGTTGTACACGGGACTTGCCAAACTTCTTTATTTAAGTATTTTATACTAAAATCTAACTGTTAACAGAACAGTATATATCCGCCAGAATTACTGTAAACCGTTCCTGCGATGGTATAGAGTCTTAGGGTATTATATTTGCCCATTCTAATTAAATTAAAACCCTCCGGCTGCGTAGCCACCTTATACTTATAGATGCCACGCATAAGACAAACTGGCTTAGATAGCTGCTCTATACTATTATAGTTTATAACAAATACGGCTGCTAGGTGCTAGGTAGACATTTCCTTACTAAAAAGGAAGACGGCGATATTATAGCTAAAGCGTTAAAGGTATTTAAGCAATAGTATAGTGGGCGCAGAGGCTAGCGACTTCGCTATATACTTACCGACGACTTTGCTGCTAAGATATTAGCAGTTTAATAAGCCTTTAAGCCTTTTATAGATGCAGATATTATTGTAGATTATCTACTTTGTATAGTACACTCAGAACGGACGCTTAAATATAACTTCGCCGGCAAGAAGTACGCCAAAGTTCTATACTATATAATTACCGCCCTAAAGTTTTGATCGAGTATATACAAATATTGCGACAGCATAAGGGAGGTAATTAAGATTCTGGAGCGTATAAAGGACTATAAAAAGCTTAACTATCTTATAAAGGAGTAGTAGGATACAAGCAACACCTAGGCAAGCTATACGCGTTAACATTTAACAATCCTTATACAGATTAAGGATACAAATCCGGTAGAGGGCTAGCACTTAACAATTAAATATAAAGCCACCAAATCAAGTATGTAGCAATTTAGCCTTAAAGGCGTTATCCAACACGTC
>Ga0307515_10014504_pt1 | contig 14596 bp, 15 predicted proteins | sample 17_EM_MG_FD_194513 | JGI IMG/M metagenome (GOLD analysis project Ga0307515, IMG submission 194513) | Populus trichocarpa ectomycorrhiza microbial communities from riparian zone in the Pacific Northwest, United States - 17_EM | ecosystem: Host-associated > Plants > Roots > Unclassified | place... | reverse complement strand
ATTGCTAAGCTATTGCGTTGTCGCCGAGCTATTGCGTCGTCGTACGTCCAAACTAGGTGGGCAATGACGTGGTTACTTAATTATGTCAGACGTCTCTATATACAGTTATGTCTCTTCCTATACGCGTATTTAATCGAGTTAGGGTGGTAGACTTACTTTAATTTTAGCTATGCGGCGATTTAGTTATTAGGCATTAAAAATATTTAGTATATAAAGCTTTAAATTAGAATTATAATCTACTATATCAGATCCTACGTATTAAAGCTCTGCAGTCTAAATATATACTAAATTCGTAACCAATATAATCCTTAAGCCTAGCTTAAGTAGGGCGCCTTAGTTACTATAGTAGATTCTTACCTAGTAGTAACTAAGGCGCCTTAATCTTATTACTACTTCTAAATTAAGCAAAAGCTCTATATAGGGAGGTCCTAGGGGGTCTCCTCCTGGAAAACTCATCTCTATATATATTAATTAAAGTCTATATAATAAAGCTCTAAGTTAAAGCTTTGGGTTATAAACTCGGGTCAAAATTTACGTTGGGGGACCAACGTTCCGCATATTAGTATCTCGTACGAAGAAAAAGAGGGTAGAAAGGAGATACCTAATTAGTAGGGAAGCTAAGGACGTTGGTAGATTACTCGCTTATTTAGTAGCGGATCAAAAAAATCGATCGATATGATATGATATGATATGATCTCGCGTATCGTATCAATCGTTATCGATTAGGATTTCGCCCTGTGCGGGTTCTCACAGTGTGTCGGTTACTTGGATCCAAAAGATCTATTTAACTTCACGTCAATCAAAACCAGCGAGTTCGCAACCATCAAGATTGACAAATTCCCTCTTCCGTTAAAGCCAGAAGACCTTCCTAACCAACACTACGTGACTGGTGGGAGCGGGTACGACACATTGTGGCGCACCGTTTGCGCCGACTCGTTCTTCACTAAGGGCCGCAGTGTTGCTGGACTAGACGGACGCGCCATGTTCCGGCGCGCCAACGGCGATGATCTCCATGCCATCCAGGCATGGCGGCGGTGGATGGCGCGCAACAAGACCGCCGGCGCTCACAAAGCCCCAACCCTCAAAGAATTCTCATCGCCTGAGGAACACGAAATGGTTCTGAAAGCAGACCAGGCCATCAGATCCGCGGGCCTTCAGCACCGCTTTTTCAAGACCACGAATGGGTATATGGGATTGGCAGCCTCTGGAACCACCGGAAGTGATGAGATTTACGTGCTACTTAGAGGCAGGACACCGTATGCGCTTCGTCCGATAGGCGACATTGGGGTGGAGGGTCTTGGTGAAAGACGCTTGTACGCGATTGTTGGAGGGGCTTATGTCCACGGCATTATGATGGAGAGCTGGTAAACCAGGAAGGATGTGAGGTTCAGGGGCTCTTGGTGATTTAAAGCGCTGTTCATGTAGATGTACCGTAAAGTAGAGCTCCCATGATCTGAAGCTCTCAGCCGGAAAACATCCGCCCTCCCCTCTATCCCTTGCACCGTCGAGTTCCTCAAGGTTGTGGCCCGTGCGAGCAACGCCAAAAATCGTCCTTGTCGTCAAATGTGGCTGTAAATATATAGAATAAGTTATATATATAGTTGATCCTTGGTGTTTACTTGTGCTATATAAGTCCTCTAGCAGTCTACTTATTATTTAAGGCCCTGTTTTTATACTATAAGTGATAATATTTAATATAAAAAGTTTAATCTATTTACAAGAGTCGCATAACAACAATATTTATGTTTTTGGTGTTCGCGCACGGGCCACTTGTTTTGCGCTTTTCTCAGCCGGTAAAAAAGCGTGCACGGGCTGTTCGCGTGCACGGAGGTAAAATCAAAGAACGAAAGCCTAAATCTAGTTGACGGCGGTGCCTACAATAGGTACGGATCTCACGCTAATTAGTTAAATGAGAGAGGCACTGACTCCTTTGCATAATAGTTACAGTATCGTACTCTGTTCGGCTCATCGCTAGGCCGGCCTTTGCGCCCGCAATAAGCGCTCAGCCCAAGAGCTGAGAATACGGCCAGCAGCGAGAATTGCAAAGGCAACAATAGTAGCCATGCATTCTCCCGAGAATTTCAGCTCTTCATTTCTTTTATTTCCCTCCTCAACCACGATTCCTGGGCGTCTTTTCCCTCAAATCTCTCGGGGTTTTCGTCGAAATGGTGAATGGCACAGTTTATTGTGGGCTCTGGATCAATGAAAGTTAGTATTATGCTACATGCTATCGCAACTTCTCCCAGCTTTCTCACAAACTTTCAGGCAAAGGCCAATCTCTTGGCGCGACGCTCACGCTCCGTAAGGAATGGGGCTTCGTTCTTGTCTCCTTCTTGACGCTCTATGTGCGCTACGCCGGCAGTCACTTCTGGGCCATCATTTGTTTCGCTTTACATCAAACGCGAGCGACATCTCAAGGCCAAGATGATCTCCACCACCAGCTCCAAGTCTTGCTCCGGGCCCGTTCTAGCAGTGGCGGCATGGTGATGAACGTGCTAGAGATGAGCTGGGGCCGGAGGCTGGACAGATGCGCAGCGCTCCTCCGCTGCTTTCCTATTGTGCTATTGGCAACCATGCATTTGGCGGCGTTTGGCGTTGCAGGACTGTTCTCGTCAAAAGCCATTACCAATAGCGACAACGAAGTCTTGGCCCAAAGCGCTTCTTGCGGATGGATGGACGAAGAGCCGCTTACGGGCAGGACAACCTCCAGCTTTGATGACGCAGCCAGAGAGACTGCAGATGCTTTTTTAGTCACGACTCGTTGGAGTGTTCGGAGAGGGTACGATTACGCGCGCTCATGCTACGGTGATTTGCTAGGCGCTACCGATGGCTCAACTTGCAACATTTACGTTAAACCGAGCATCAACTCGATAACAACTACCGCAGCTCCTTGCCCATTCCCAGGAAGGGTCTGTGCCACAGATGCCGTTACGATAGATTCAGGATATATAGACTCAGATCGTCATCTCGGAATTAACGTACATGAGAAGGACAGAATTTCTATAAGGAAAGTGCTCTCATGTGCTCCTTTGCTCGGTGAAAGGTATACTCAGGGTTGGTTCCAGCCTCCGGCGTCCGCGGGGGTTATACCAAACAACTCTTATAAGGCATACTACTTCGGCCCGCGTCTATCAGATGCGGCAACCAATCGCTCCTCCACCGAGTACACATTTACCATAAGCAATTTCTCGCTTCACCTAGCTCAGTCGGAATATCACATTAGGTATGTTTCCGCGGGCTAAACTTTGATTGCCTACTCTTCTCTGACCAGCATCCGATTCATAGTTACGCGTCGTACTTTCCTACCAATGAATCAGCGAGTCAGTTCACTCCCATACCAGAATTGCTAGCTAGCCAGGCCGATATCTTCTTGATGGGTCTAGAAAACAGAGCAGTATACCCTAACATAGTGGAAGACCCGTGGTTCGAAGCAAGCATTCGCAGTAGATCGAAATCCTTTACCGCTTCGAAAGATTTGTCGTTTCTAGGTTGCATAGAGCGCTATCAATTCTGTACGAACAGTGAAGCCGAGTGCAGTCCCCTGACCGGTTTCTATAGCTTATCCCCAGATCCCAGTCAAAACCTCGACCTGAGCGCAACACAAAGAGCTGTTTTCCGGCTCCTGTGGAAAGCTGTAGAGAGCATGTCACTCTATGTAACGCTCATGATTCTTAATAAAGACCCACTGCTCGCAAACAACTACTTATGGGGAGGAGGAGGCTTTACATCGAGTCCGCTCCCAGGGAACCATTGGCAGAGCGAGGTTCGCAACATCTTCAACGCTTCGCTCGCGCTTCTGCAGCAACGCGTTGTCGAATACGCGTCGCCACCAGTGGTTGAGTTCCGGCCTGGGATTAGCTCGCTCAAACATATTGTCCGTCCTACTGACTCGGAAGCACTTCGACTTTGCGACCAAGTCAAGATACTCACCACTGATTACACGTCCTTCAGCTTCCTCGGAGTCGTACTGACTCTTTTGGCCGGGGGCATAATCATTTCCACCAATATGTCTCTTCCCACTGTCGTGTCCTGGATGCAGCTAAAGAGGGGCAAGGGACTCCACCAGCGACTCGAATGGATCGAGACCAATGGATTGCAACTGCAACGAATGGCGTGTGAGGGGCGCGGAATTGGGCCGTGGAGTGGACGAGAGGATTATGCTCCCAGCACTGTTGTCGTGGGACAGAAGTTTTCCCTTACCAAACTTTCGTTGGAGCACAGGAACCGTTCGTCTTCAGAGTATGAGCTGTTAGACCAGACTCGTGGTGCTCCTTACCGCTCTTTCATAACTCCTTAGCATAAAGATGGCCAGTCGAAAAGAGCGGTCAGCCGAACGGGTGTGGTGGAGAAAACGGCCTTGTGGACCTCTTGGCAAAGTCCAACAGGCCGTTATATTTCATCTAAATAGAAAGAGTCACGAGACAATGTGCTTTCTTTCCGTTCTCAGTGATAATCAGCATGCTAAAAACATTTCGCCAATCCTAGCACAGAGGTGGACACGCGGTACCAAGCCACAAGCTGCACGGCACCTTCGGAGAGAGTTGTGTGTGGAGTTTTCTGGCTAATGAATCCTGCGGCTTGGGTAATAGCAAGAGGCATGTAGTCGAGAGCGCACAGGAGTCCCTTCGCATCATCTTCATTAAAGTTCCCCTGAAGCTTCTTATGAAGGAGGTCTGTTACAAGTCTTTCACCCATCGAGTCGACCCTTATAATGTCTCTAGTATCTCCTTTTATTTTAAAGGCTACATCCCGGCTCTGAGAAGCGGCAAGGATGGATCCATTTTAAGATCGGGAAGGAATTCCGATAAAAGGAGACAATATCTTTGATCGCGCGCTCCAGCTCATCTGAGTTGAATCGTCCTTGGACCAGGCCCTTGATCGTCACACGGTGTCTACTTCTGGAAGATCCTGTCCGACAGCGAGACATGCGTCAATGCACTCATTAACCGTCATCCAAAGCCGACCAAGCATGATGGCTATAAGACTGGGCTATTTATTAGCCCTAAATTCCATAACGTTAATAATGCCATTAACTAACCCGTTAGTGCTAGTGCCTCTAAATATATCAAAGTAGTCGCAAGGCTTCGGCGGCGATTCTGGGTCGGCCTTCTCCATTAGCTACCTTAGGATCTAAAGGGTTAATAGGCCTTAGACGCCGCTGCCGTTAAGGGCAAGCAGGTGGAGTTTATGCTCGGGTGTGGCTGGAGAATAGATGGGTAGTAAGGCTCAATAGAAACATGCAGCAGCACAATCACGAACCCACACAGCTGCGGGGCTGCTTTTGTGTTATAGAAAGTGTTGTAGTTCATCTTCGGCTTAAAAGGGCTGAGAATGCGGGTGCGGCTAATACCTAGCCTAATGGCTGCAGCTGCTAAATGAGAGTGATCTCCTTTACCTTAACAAGCTTAGACTATAGAATTAAATTAGCGGATATATATATATATATATCCGCAAGTAGATATTACCAATCTTCTTAGGTAAGAAGTTTTATCTACACTATCCTTTTCCCCTTTTATTATAGCTATATTACTTTTATAACGTATTTAAATAATAGAAATGAATTAATTTAGTATATATTAAGTATAGGCGTTAATTTAAAACGCATTATTAAGTAGTTATAACAGGTAAGGTAAATAGTTTTGGTGGTGGGCTAAATTAAGCGAGATTTAGCAAGCATTTAGTGTGGCGAGGTGAAAGAGGCCTTATATGAACGCGTGCGTGATCAGGAAACCGCGAACTCACGTTGAGTCTCGCGGCACTCCGTAGATCTCTAGTATGCTACCATGGTCCGACTCAAACACAGGTATCTCCTTGTCACTTTTTTGTACCCTTCGTCTTTGACTGGCCTACCCATCAAAGATTCACTGCCGGATATACTCCAGTTCAACCAACCAAGTTCCGACCAGCTGACGGTTCCGCTCCTAATAAAAGCAATTAGAGAGGGCGTCGCAGAGCTTTTTGGCGATTACGGTGTAGGAGTAGTCTCCAGTAGTCTCCAAGGTCGGCTTCCTTATCAAATACTTCAGCAAATAAAACTAACTAATTCATATTCTTCAGTTAAATACCTCTCGCCAGCAACTTCTACAGCAATCATACGAACACCACGTGCCCACTATCAGCTCGTTTGGGCAGCATTAACATTTATCACAAGATTGCCGAAACCAATAAACCAGCCATGTGTTGTCCGGATTGTGAGAGTGTCAGGAACAATTAGAAAATCGGAAGAAGAGGTCATCAAAAGGGCAAAGGCTACGATATTGAGAGCGCAAGAAATTCCTATGGGTGGAGAAGAACCTACTAGATCTGTGAAATCCGTAAGTCACACGGGTGGCCGATCCGTAAATGGTCGTGGGGAGGATGTCGTGATGGCTATCGAAGACGACGAGGAGGGCGAAGATGACTTCGATAGCGACAGCGAGGGTTGAGTTCTTATGGCTCAGGTAACATGCAAACACGAAATTGGCAGCATTGCCACTAGGACTTAACTCGAGACAGTACGAAATAGTCCCGCTGTGGTATGGTACTTTCTTCTATGATGGCTATCATCTTTGTGTAACCGAAAACGCAGGCTTCTCTAGGAGGGATCACGACCAGCACCTACGAGGGATCTGTGACTCCGTTTGCAACTTTTGGTCAGCGGGTCCTGATTTACTACCAGCTCAGCCCTGATTCACGAATTTTAAAATTCTATTTTGTCCACGTCGCAACAAAGAAAACACTAGTTCCGCTTTGTACGATAGTCGCCTCCTAACGTTAATAGAGGCTTCGAAAGAAATGCCGCCCGTGATCGTCGAAGCCACGCGCGACTGGGACTGAGCTCCGAACTAATCAGCACCAGTCCGAATCACCCACTACCCTTTGGATCATACTTAGGTACTACATAAATATGACAGGATTACCACCACCTCCCTCCTTATCCACAAAAGGACAATGGCTCTTTCTCAACCACTACCTAAATGAGATGCCCTTATCCGAAACTCTCGGCACAAATACAGATTGGATTTGTCCTTCTCTTGACCGCCCTCTCTTGCTCACCGTGCTCGCCAAAAAAATCGCCGAGCGGGATCTCCATCACGCCGAAGCTGTGCACACACGCTTAGCTTCCCAGTACGGTATTAAGGTTCCGACCTACGAACCTGTACTAGCGTCTCCAGCAAATGTGGCGTTCGGCATGGAGGGTTTTGCCAGTATAGACTTGCGTAGTCCTATGATTCCACAGCATGTGTCGCTTCCAACAGTATCACGGCGGCGGTTGAATGGGCGTCAATTTCGTTCACTTTCAGCGGACGTGGATAGGGAAGAAGAGAAGGCATTAGTATTGAAGCTGTTAGCGGAGGACCGGGGAAAAGGGTGCAGTGAGAGGCGGCACGGTGTTGGATTGAGTGACCCCTTGACTTTTACGCGGATATGTTTAGGTTAGTAGATGCAACACCTGGAGGGAGAACTCTTATTTGGCAGGAGCTAATTAAGGCTCGAGTGGAGTGAGTCGTTTATGGAGCAAATTGGGGGGCTCAAGTTCGTCAGGGTATAATTGTAAGATCTACTGTATGAACTGGCAGCCTTCAACACCTCTAGAATATGCGTCGAACTTTCGTTCGATTCTTCAAGAAGCGTGCAGATATTCCAAAGCGACCTAGCGCACTTCGATGCCTTTTCAGCTGTGAATGTATGTCCTTGTTTCATTGTACTATTCTCATGCCCTCCCACCTACCATGAGACCTAAAGTCCTGACCAAGCCACCAGTGAGCCATCAGAACGCCATACGCCTTGCCAGGAGAACACTATCCTTTTGCAGCCTTGCCCTTCGCCTCTGAATCGGACAATTCACGGACAAACACTTTCATCACGCCCTCGATATCCTCTTTGCCGTCTTCAAATCCTGGGCTCACACCAATAGCGAGGTGTTTCCCGTCGCATGAAAATGATAAGGATGCCACACTTGCCGGGAACCGCTGGTATTGCCTAATTCTTCTCTTTGCAATACCATCCCACAACGCAACAACTCCATCACCGCCACCTGAGGCGAATGTACCATGAACAGGATGGAATGCGAGCGCGTTAACCGGATATATGACGTCGACGCCATCCACAGCTTGGCGGTGGCACTTGAATGCATACTTCCTGGCCTGAGATGTCTGTGACGGATCAAACCACTCTACCGCTACGCGGCCTTCAATACTACTGCTCGCGTAACCCGCATCGTTTGGCATGCAGGCAACCGCGCGTGTCATGAACTTCATCGAGCTTTCGCGACGCTGCCACGGCTCAACCTCGACAAGATTCGGAGGTTGTGCAGCCTCGGACTGCGAGGTGAGCATTTGTAGTGCCTTGAGGTCGTAGATATGCACTGCTCGCGAAGCCATCGCAACAACGAGTTTAGTCGCCGTGAGGGAGAGCGAGAAGGGTTTGCCTGGTAGACGAATTGTGGCAGGCATGTTAGTCGGGTTTGAAGGAATATGAACGTGGAGGGTCGAGTCCCAGGAGCCAGAGATCAACAATGAGGTTTCAGGGTTGTACACCACGGACTTGACGCCGCCTTTGTGAGAGCTGAGGACAGTTTGTTCGCCTGTAGTAAGATCGATCCTATCAAATCTCTCTTAGCAAATACACCAATTATGCTAAAGTTATGTGATAACGTACCTCCGCACATCCCAGTCCAAACCACAACTGAAAGCCTCGTTGTCATCTTTCCCAAAGGTAACATCTAAAACTGGCGCCCGGTGCTCAAACTTCTGGATTAGCTTTCCTCCAGGCTCTGCATGTGTGTCGTAGAGGTAAACATTCTTATCCCATGAAGAGACGAGCAGGCGCGTTGAAGTGTTTGGAGAGAACTTGACCGCGGAGATGGCGTCGCTCGGTGGCTGTGATAACTCGAATTGGTCTGTATTAGTTCAGAAAGTTAGCTCGGTCTCTACGAGTACAACTGGGGCCATTTAAAAAACGTACTGGAACTCATTGTGAGACTTGTTTATAGAAGAAAGGTGAAGCCTGCAACAAGGTTCAAGAAGTTAAAGGCGGTGTGGATTTCTGCCCTCCAATTCAGAAGTCCGCCACTTTGTCTTTGCTCTCTTGCTAGACCTTGCACTTCTTCAAGAAATGCCTTTCGCACAACTAGTGATAGGGCCTCCGGGCTCTGGTAAATCTACCTATTGCGATGGAATGCACCAATTTATGTCTGCTATTGGCCGGAAATGTTCTGTCGTCAACCTCGACCCCGCCAACGATCGTACCTCCTACCCCGTCGCTCTCGATGTGCGGGACCTCGTAACCCTAGACGAAATTATGGAAACAGAAGAGCTGGGGCCAAACGGAAGTGTTCTCTATGCACTGGAGGAGCTAGAACATAATTTTGAGTGGTTAGAAGAGGGGCTGAAGCAACTCGGAGGTCCGCAATCAGGGCCAACCTTGTTTCTTGACAGCTGCTAACCACTGTCCATATAGAGGACTATATCCTATTTGATTGTCCCGGCCAAGTCGAAATCTTTACACATCACTCTTCTCTCCGCAACATATTCTTCCGCCTTCAAAAGCTCGGGTATAGAGTCCGCCCTCCCATGATCCATCCATATGAAACTTCCGCTTCCTGCAATCTCATGAATCGTCAGACTTACTTCCTTTCTAGCTAGTAGCGTTACACCTTACAGATTCTTATGTTCTCACTCAACCCTCAATATACATATCCGCGCTGCTGCTCGCGCTACGCAGTATGCTGCAAATGGACCTCCCTCACCTAAATGTGTTAACCAAGATCGACAACCTTGCAAACTACCCTAACCTCCCTTTCGACTTAGACTTCTATACCGAGGTGCACTCACTCTCCTACCTCCTCCCCCATCTCGCTGCCGAGCAGACCTCAAGATCAATCTCTACTCGCGCCAAATCAACATCGAAAGAGGCAAACGGTAATGTCGGTGGCGACGTAGCTGACGATGTCCCCACATCCAAATTCGCAGCTCTCAACCAAGCCATAATTGACCTTGTAGAAGACTACTCTCTCGTGGGATTTGAAACCCTTGCCGTAGAAGATAAGAAGAGTATGATGATACTTCTACGGGCTATTGATCGAGCGGGCGGTTACGCGTTCGGAAGCGCCGAAGGCGCGAATGATACTGTGTGGCAAATTGCTATGCGCCAAGACGCTGTGACTATGGATGCCAGAGATGTGCAGGAACGGTGGCTTGACAGACGAGAGGAGATGGATGAGGAAGAGCGGAGGGAATGGGAGGAGGAAGTGAAAGCTCTGAAGGAGGTGCCTGAGGATGAGGGCTCTGTAGCGGAGAAGGTGGGAGAGAGTGGAAAGAAGAACGGAGGCGGAGGAAGCGATGACGATGAGGAAGATTTAGAAGAAATGGAGAAGATGAAGGCTGCGATGAAGGATAGCGGGATTAAAATCATTCGGAAAGGGTGAAGATTAACAGAAGTCAGGAAGACAAGCTCTCGTAATGCTCAGGAATCAATTTTACGGAATTTAGAAAACATAGAACTAATATCAGAAGGGGCCATGAAGCGGTATTGTAACATACAAATAATCCCGCCCTAATACATCTTAAATATCTACCGTGCATGTCCACAAAGGGTAAGCCGAAAAAATGCTCGTAGGGCTGAAGCATTCCCCTATCACGGGGCATTCTTACCCTCTGTAGATACTTCCGAACACTGCTGTGAATGCAACGTCCAATATTGTTTGTGGCGACCTGTTTGGAACGAGAGAAAATTGGAGCCTTTTTGAAGCAGTCCGAAAGAAGTGCCTGGGAGCCAGTGTTTATGTCTTGGCGGCTCCGACCATGACGAAACTCCAAAGCCCGTAGCTCGGTTCAAAGATCACCAACCTTGCTCCACCGTGATGAGCGAGCTTCTTGCATTCATCCTCAGCCATGAGGAAGCTTTTCGAAGGTATCATTTCTCTGGCATTCACCCAGCCAAATTGCCTATCAAACTAACCCCCGCTCTAGTCGAGGTCGCCTGTCGTCGCTCTATTCCGACTTCCGCCTACAGCTCAACACAAACCCGGATGGCTACTATGCAAATATCTCAGCTTGGAAGAAAGCTCTTACAGATGCAGCTCGTGCTGGGGTTATTCCTGCTCAGGGAGCGGTGAACGATCTGTTGACGATTAGGACTGGGGAGGAGCTATCGCGAGCTCTTGCGAGCAAAGAATGGGGACGACCTATGGCTCTAGGGGCTGTTATAGTGAGTAGAGCGGGTTCTATGAGAACACTATTCGATTTACTGACTTTTTTGACAGCAAGATGCTGTAGCAAAGAGAGAGATGGTTCCTCTGAAAGACTTCCTGACCTCCAAAACTAGTATCTACAACAGAAGCTGGAACATATCGCCGTGGCAAGTCATATCTTGGGGACTGCGACAAATAGGAGTGCTTGGAGAGTCGGGAAGTCAGGACAAACTAGCTGTGGGAAACTTCGTAGTCGTAGCAAACGTAGAGGTAATTCAGGATCCACTAGTTGTACTTAGAAGCATAAATACTAACAGATACAGGCTGCGGCTAATTACATCCTCAAACATATGAGTTCTCGTACCTCAAAAGCCGATCTCGTATACTCGCGAGCGACCTTTGCTCACGAATTCGCCCACGCCTTGAACCCTACGCATTCGTTGGCCCCTGTTGATCTCAACATCCTCCTAGTCTACCTTGCCCGGGACAAACAAGAAATATCTTTTGATTCTAAGACAATAAAGTTCAAATCTACGAACGAGACCATCCCATCTCCAATAACCCAACAGGATGCAACAATCGCAAATCTCCGTGATCTCATCTCGTCACTTAACACTCAGCTACCCCCATTGACAGTCCGCATTGCAACCCTAGATGCAAAAGCCCGTGCGGCGGTAGCGTCGAAATCGGCAACCGCAGCCCGGAGCGCATTGCGTTCTAAAAAGCTTGCCGAAGCAACGCTTGCACGTCGCACGGATACCCTTGCACAGCTTGAAGAGGTGTTCTCTAAGATCGAGGCGGCGGCAGACCAGGTCGAGATTGTAAGAATAATGGAAGCGAGTGCAGCCGTCTTGCGAGGTCTACATAAAGAGGTGGGAGGCGTAGAAGGTGTCGAGGGGGTTGTCGATGCTCTGAAAGAGGAAATGGGCCGGGTGGATGAGGTTTCGGGCATCATCAACGAAGTCGGACAAGAAGGCGCAGTTATTGATGAGGCCGAGGTCGACGAGGAATTCGAAGCGCTAGAGCAGGTAGAGAGGGAGAAGACAGAGAATACAGAGAAAGAAGAGAGAGAAAAGAAGGCAAAGGAGGAGGCTGAGAAGACGAGTATACGACTTGCGGAATTAGAAAAGTTCGAAAAACAAGAAATAGAACAACGAGAACAGCGCGAACGAGAGGAACAGAGAGAGTTGGAGAAGTTGGAGAAGCAAGCTGGAGAAGAGCCTGCAGTGGAAGAGACTTCTCAATCGCTTTCGGGCATGTCTTTCAAGAACTCTGAGAACTTTGTGTCTACAAATTCGGAGCAACGGCAAGAAAAGGTGGAAAAGTCTCCCGAGCTTCTCCCGGTACCTTGATTGCCTACGAGATTTCCCAAATATAGAAGTTGGGCGACCGGTGTTAGGGGAGGACATATTAGCATCTATTGTTGGTTCCGGGCGCTTTCATCGGGTTTGGCTTACATAGATTGTTGCTCTCATGTAAAGGGCAATTGATTCAATTTTATTTACATCGATACATTATCTTTTGTTTGTGCCTATACAGGTGTAAAAGTATAGTAAAGTCCACGAGGCACAAAACCAGAGCATACCTACGATTATAGAGCTTCTCTTTTTATTGATAACAAAGCTCTAATCCATAAAACCAAAAGTTATACCATGGCGTGATGATGCATTGCCTAGAGAAGTCCTTCCTTCTACAAAGCGCTGGGAGGTGTGGTGTGAATGAAGTTCGTTCGAGAGGCGATGCAGGAAGTTAAGCACAACCCAAGAAATGTCTAGGAATAGCAAGAATTGACACTTGACGAGGTTTCGGATGGTTTGCGCAGTCATATGCTAATTTCTTGACGCGGATGGTCCCTCAATATGGAGAACTACGCCACCTCTGACGTTAAACCCTACAGTCGCTTCGGAAAAGGATGGGTTTATGTCAGAAACCATGATCAAGTACAGAAATTTACCGAATCCTCACCTATTTGAACCACTTTTCTGTACCCGCGCATAACACCACCCATCCTCTATACTAACACATCGCCATCACCTATTTTTTTAAAGCTATTTAAAGCCTATATTTTTTCCTATTACAGTTAGCGCTATAGCATATAGGAGGAGAGCCAAAGCACCTAAGAATACTATAAAGAATACCGCTAAAGCGCCTTAAGAAGTAGACCTTACCGTTAAATCTGCACTAATACCTTCTACTACTATAGAAAAGTCTAAAAGCCCTTAAACCTTTCTTTTAAGTATAGCCGTATATATTAATAGTATAACACTATCTAGTAACGTTTAACCCGTTTTATTTGTTACGGACGCTTTAAGTACAATGTTACGACTACTTGGAGAAGAGTTAGAAGAGGCTAGTTGGTTAATATAAGTACGGTTTAGGATGGAACCGGTAGAACTATGTGACGAGGAATGGTAGTATAAGTCACATAATGTACTATGTAAGGAACGTAGAGAACGAACGGAACGTACGTACCTTACGTACCTTACGTACATTATATATAAGAAGGATTTTATAGGAGTACGGTTGTGTATTTAAAGGACCTTAGTCCCTACCTAGATAGTTCTTTCCTTGTAGTAATTCTTAGAATACAATTAGAGTTAATCTATTAGGCAACTACTCCACTAGTTATTATTACGTTGTTAACTTTATATATTACCTATATATCTAGCCTATTAATAGGACCTACCGTAGTACTTGCTATAAGGTTCCGTTATATAATTACTACCTAGTTATAGTATCGAAAGTTAAACAACATGCTACCAAAAGCAGCCACTATGACGCCATTAATGGCGGCAACTACTTTAAGGTTAGGAGGTAATACTAGTATAGCAGATACTAACTTATAACAACCTATAACGGTTAGATAACTATAGAAAATAGTTAACTAGTTAATAGAAAATAATACGGCATTTAAATAAAGGATTAATAGGATAGAAGCAGTAAAGGTTAAGTTATTATTAATTAAAAGATTCTTAGGAGAGAGATTAAAGCTTAAAGGATTCCTTATATAAATGCACTTTAAGGTTGCACAAGAGGGAGTAAAGCTAGCAATACCTATGGATTAAATAGCGTATGTAGGATTGTTCTTATTAGGAAGAGCACTTAAATAGTTTAAGCCTTACCTTATAGAGATATAAGCAAATGGAATGATAATAATAAACTAAGAAGTATAGTTTATATTCTTAAGCTAGAATAGATTTATAGAGCGACTTATATAGATATTTAGAGACCTAGAGGTAATAACTACGGCGGAAAGAAAGCTTTAAGACATTATATAATAAACCTTAGCTATTAAATATATAACGTAGTTCTAAACACTAGTAATATAAGTTAAGTGGAATAATAGGGCGCTTATAGCATAGTATAAACAGGGACTTAAGGCTAAAGTCTAGGACGTAATTATTCTAATGGAAGATATAGACA
>Ga0307515_10014502_pt1 | contig 14597 bp, 15 predicted proteins | sample 17_EM_MG_FD_194513 | JGI IMG/M metagenome (GOLD analysis project Ga0307515, IMG submission 194513) | Populus trichocarpa ectomycorrhiza microbial communities from riparian zone in the Pacific Northwest, United States - 17_EM | ecosystem: Host-associated > Plants > Roots > Unclassified | place... | reverse complement strand
CGTGCCGAAGCCCAGCTGGTCGCCGTTGCTACCGTCGTACTCGGGGCGCATTTGCAGGGCCTGCTGCTTGACGTACTTGGCAGCCACACCCAGGCGGCCTTCGTAGTGATGCAGCGCCGACTCCCAGACCGGCCGCTTCGCACCCAGGGCCGCCGGAGACACGCCCGTGGACACGCCCTGCTTGTTGGCATACGTGAGGTAGGGAACGACGTTGAACACGTCGTTCGCATCCTTCAAGTTCGACTTGGCCACGTACTCCACGCCGGTGAGGAACCGGTTGTTGTCATAGCTGTAGAAGTCGTCTCCCTGGTTCCACGCCATTTCCATGAATGCGCCGGCGAGGCCCACGCCGAGCGTGGCATGGCCCTGGTCGCGCCCACTTTCCTGTGCCTGGCCGAGGTAGCCCGGGTGCACGTGGTAGACAGCCTGCAGACCGGCGCCATTGCCCTGGCCGTTGCGGTAGTAGTTGATGGCCTCGTTGTAGATGTCTTCGCGATCGCACAGCACGCCGACGGCGAGCACGCAGGCGATGTTGCACTGGTCCCAGTTGGCCCAGTAGTTCGTGATGACGGCGCCGTTGTGCTCGCGCAGGAAGCGGCTGCTGAGTGGGTAGAACACCTCGAGCATCATCTTCTGGAAGCGCGCGAAGTCGGCCGCTGCCCAACCGGAGTAGGTGCGCATAATCTCGGCGGCGTTGGCGAACTGCCAACCGTAGATGCCGGCGGCCAGGTAGCGGTCGGCATTGCCGGTGATCTCGGTCAGCGTCGACGACCAGGCATTGAGGAACAACACGGCCCGCTCGGCGTAGGCGGTGTCGCCCGAGACCTTCCAGCGCAGTGCGAGCTGGTAGCTTCGGGCGACGTCGATGTAGAGCTGCGCGAAGTTCGAGCCGTCTCCGCCACGCACCACCGTCGCCAGCGGACGCGGCGTTCCGCCGAGCTGGCTGCGGCCGTTGGAGATCAGTGCCGTCCATCCATCGAGCCACGGCTGCGCTTGCGCAGCCACCTTCTCGCGCATGCGCTTGAAGTCGGCGTCGGTGTGCAGCAGCCCGGGGTGAACAAAGGTGCGGGCCGATGCGGGTGCAGGTGCAGGAGCGGGGCCAGGTGCAGGCGCGCCACCGGTACCGGAGCCTGGAGCGGGCGCCGGTGCCGCCGAAACCGACTCGCCATTGCCATCGCCACCGTTTTCGGAATCACCACAGCCCGGCAGGGCAGCCAGCAGCGGTGCGGCACCGAACGCCTGAAGGAGAGCGCGGCGTTTCAGTGCAACAGGGGCGTCGTTCGATGACATGGATCTTCCGGTGGTCGTGATCAATCGCTCACCGCACGCAAGCCATGTGCCGAAAAGGGTGTTTCGACCGCCATCCCGGCGAGGTGTGAGAACTTTGTTGCAAGTGGCCTGAATGCGGGCCCAGACGCTGCGATCGGCGACACACGAACCGACCACTTTGGTCCTCATGTGACGAGACAGGGCCACACAAGAAAGCACAACGCGCCGGGTCCGCTTTTTGATCTCCGCCGTCGGCACGTTCGGTGTGTGACGCATGCCATGAACCGGTGCGCACCACTGCACGTGGGTCTCACCCCGCCGCTTCACCCGTCTGTGCGTAGAGCTCGCGCAGGTGGGTTTTGAGGACCTTGCCGTTGTGATTCTTCGGCAAGGCATCGAGGCGGCCAGGCATCAGTCGACCGTCGCGCCGGAGAACTTGACGACCTCGGCCCACTTCTTGATGTCCTCGTCGAGCAGCGCAGCGAAGCGATCTGGCGTACCACCCAGCGGCGTGTACCCCATGGCCACCAGCCGGTCATGGAAGGCTGGCGTGTTCAGCGCCGTGTTGATGGCCTGGTTCACTTTCAACGCGATGTCGGGTGGCGTGCCTTTGGGTGCGACCAGGCCGAACCACGTTTCGGACACCAGCTTGGGCAGGCCGAGTTCCTTGGTGGTGAGCACGTCGGGCAGCACATCGGACCGCTTGTCGGCCATCAGCGCCAACGCACGCAGGCGGCCATCTTTCACGAGGGGCGCTGCAGCGGCAACGCCTGGAAAGGCCAGCTGCAACCGATCGCCGAGCAGGTCGTTGAACACCGCGCCCGGTGACGCATAAGGAACGTGCACCATGAACACGCCCACCGTCTTCTTGTACAGCTCGCCGGACAGGTGGTACGAACTGCCGCTGCCGGTGGAGCCGAAGTTGAGCTGCCCTGGGCGGGTCTTGGCGTAGGCGGTCAACTCCTCGAGCGTCGACACCGGCAGGCTGGGATGTACGACGACGATGTTGGGCAGCGAACCGATCAGCACCAGCGGATCGAGGTCCTTCTGTGGGTGGTAGGGCTTGGCGTGGTAGAGCGTGACGGCCGACACCAGCGTACCGGCCCAACCCAGCATCAGGGTGTAGCCATCGGGCGGCGACTTGACGGCAGCCACGGCGCCCACGTTGCCGTTGGCACCGGGCCGGTTCTCCACGAGAAACGTCTGGCCGAAGGTTCGGCCCAGCTCTTCGGAGACGAGACGTGCCAGCGGGTCGGCACTGCCGCCCGGTGCCGCCGGCACGATGATGCGCACCGGCCTGGTCGGCCAGCCTTGCGCTTGCGCGAGGCCGGTAGCAAGGGCCAGGGACGACACCATGATCAGGCGCTTGAACCACGCCTGGCGCTCGGGGTGGCGATGCGGGCCTGTGCTTCGTCGAGCGGTCATCTATGGCTCCTGTTCAGCGAATGCGCTCCAGGTTCACGCCGTGCAGGATGTACTTGAAGCCTTCGCCCTCTTCGCCGATGCGGTCTTCCGGTGGGATCTCGACCTGAGCGATCCGGTGGACGCGGCCGAGGCTCAGGCCAAGGTCTGACTTTCCCGCTCAGGTGGAAATCGAAGGCGTACGAGCGCCGCCCACCCGAGCCTGGAGTTCGTGCACCACCTGCTCATACGAGCTGACCATCTGGTCGACGGTCGATCGCAGTTCTGCCTGCGCAGGGTTCTCTGACAGCCCCGGGATCAGCAACGCCATGACGTATGCATCAGGCGCCTCCGATCGAACCTGGCGACTCAACTGAACGCCGGTGTCCGAGGGGTCGCCTCCCATCATCGTGACGAGGCAGACCGCGCTGATCGCCGATGCGGGCGGGCGCGGATACCGAGATGCGTGCAGGTCTTCGGCCGTGAGGTGCCTCGCATCCATGTCCAAGCTGCGCAAGATACGCACCAGAATTTCGGTAGCGAGGTCATCACCGGGCAAGCCCATGCCAACGCACAGAACGATCGAAGCCGCATCGGTTGGCGACTGCGCTTCGGTGCGCTGGCGCAGCATTCGCTGCTGAAGCAGCAGGCGCCCGGAGCCCACCTCTTCCAGCACCGTCTTTCGCTTCGGGTTGAAGAGTGGGTCACGCTCGGCACCGTTGAGCGCTTCGACCACATGCACGATGGCGTCGCGCAGCTCGGCCTGCTGCCGCAGCGTGATCTGGCCCTTCGCGTAGTCGGCGCGGCTGAGCCGCAATGCGGGCATCAGCACGGTATCGCAGTAGGCCGCGAACGACCGTCGCCGCAGGTATTGGCGTGCGCCCGAGATAATCTCGTCTGCGTCGCCGGACAAGGCGCGTTGATAAAACTTCTGGGCCATCGTCAGCGCCGGGCCGTCACCGAGAACGATGTCGAGGAACCCCAGTGATTCGGCGTGGCGCCCCGCGACCGCAAGGCACAGCGTCAACGGCGTCGCGATGATGACGCCCACCGGTCCCCACAGCCAGCCCCAGAACAACGTAGCCAACACGATCGAAAGTGGGGACAGCCCGGTCGCCTGCCCGTAGACACGCGGTTCGATCACATGCGAGGTAATCAGGTCGACCGTCAGGAAGACGATGCCCGTCAGCGACATGAGCGTCCAGCCGTCGATGGCGGCCAGTGCCAGCAGCATCGCGAACACGGCGGCAACCAGCACGCCGACGTACGGCACGAAGCGCAACAAGGCGGTGAGCGCCGCGACGAGAGCCGCTTCCGGCAGACCGATGCAAAGAAGCGCTGCCCAGATGACCAGCCCGAAGCCGATGTTGACGGCGATCTGGCGCGCCAGGTAGCGCGAGAGCCTTTCGCCGGCGTCGTTCAAGGCCGACGTGGTCGCGCGCACATCGCTGCCACCAACGAGGCGAATGAACCGGTCCCGAAGCGACTCTCTCTCCAGCAGCAGGAAGATGAGCACGACGACCACGATTCCCGCACCACCGATCGGTCCCCACAGCCAGGCCACCAGCCGCTGAAGACGCTCCATGGACGCAGGCTTCGGTGGACGCACTTCGACCGTTATCGCCTGAACCGACGGCGTGGCCGACATCGGCTCGAGCGTTGCCGCATCCGCATCGGCGCTGCTGGAGCCAACGGGGTCGAGCAGCTTCTCGGCGGCGTCCCACGTCTTCTCCATCGGCGATAACGCGAGGATTCGCAGGGACCGCAAGTTCTTCTCGAGCGTGGCCTGATAGGCCGGCAGACTCGCGGCCATTCGCAGCGCGTGGACTCCGATCAAGCCGGCCAGCATCGACAACACGACCACGGTGCAGGCCACTGCCCCTAACACCGACGACACGTGGCCCATGCCAATGTGACGCAGCTTGCGAACCAGCGGGCTGATCGCAAAACACAGCAGCACCGCCAGGGTCACCGGCACGAGGATCTGGCGCCCCAGGTAAAGCAGCGCCAGCGCGGCCGAAGCGGCCAGCACGCCGAGAGCCGCGCCCCATGCGCGAGGCAGCTGCCGCGCGTGCACAGCAGCTCCTGAAGAGTCGCCCCCGCTCATGGCCAGCGCCCCCCTCAGCGCAGGTACGTGATCAGCTGGTCGGCGCCTTTCTGAATGCCCACCTCCGACGCGCTCATGGCACCCAGGCCCGCCTTGAGGTTCCACGCATTCGGGTACTGCTTGGACACATAGGCCCCGAGCAGTGCATTCGTCGAAGAGTCGTAGATCTCCACGGCAAAGCTCACGGAGCCGGTCATGGCACCTTCTTTGCCGCGTGCGGCTTGCACCGCGTTGTACGGGCCACCAACCAGATCGAACCGGGTGAAGGTGCTCATGAACGCCGTGTTGGCCTTGGCGCCGGTCAAGGTGAGCTTGATGCGCAGCGTGTCATCGGCCGGTGTGCGCGCGTTTCTCAGCCGGGTGGCCAGCTTCTCGCTGAACTGGGTTTGCATGTACCGCGCGAGGTACTTCTTGTCCTGGTCGGAGATGTCTTCGAACTGGTTGTCCGTGCCGCGGTAGATGACGACGGGGTCGACGATGAAGGCTGCATACCGGCTCCAGTCGGTGTCGGACTTGTATTCGTAAGGCACGTGGCCGTCGGGATCGACGTCGTTCGCTTGCAACTTCGATGACGAAGCCAGGCCGGAGTACGGCACCGGTTGTGTGGTCGAGCAAGCCGCCAGGGCGACGCAAAGGGCAGCCAAACCGGCCAGTCGATACAGGTTGAAGATTCGCATGTGAGGTCTTCCGATGGGTGGAGGGTTGAAAGGCGACAGATCCATGGGATGGACAGCAACACGTGTGCGGTGATCCCCTGAAAGGGCCGCTCCCGGGCGTCAAATCGATACCGATCCGTACAGTTCATTATTGGAGGAGCAACGGAGGGGTGTCAAGAAAAACGTACAGTTGGGTTCATTTTTAGGAGACGCGATGAAAGTGCGAACGGAAGCACGGCGCAGCGCCATCGTTGAGACGGCCGCCGAGCTGTTCAAGGAAATGGGCTACGAGCGGGCGTCGATGAACGAGCTGGCCAAGCGCTTCGGCGGCTCGAAGGCCACCCTGTACGGGTACTTCCGTTCCAAAGAGGAGCTGTTCATCGCGGTCGTCGAGGCGGTGGCCACTGGCCACCTTGTCGAAGCGACACAAGAACTGGCTGCGGAAGTGACCGTGGGGCGCCCCGCGCTGGAGGCGCGGCTCGCGCAATTCGGCGAGCGCATGCTCAATGTGCTGACGCATGACGAGAGTGCGCTCGCGGTCTACCGCATGGTCGTGGCCGAAGCAGGCCGTTCGAACGTGGGGCAGCTCTTCTACGACTCGGGCCCGGCCGAAGCCATGGAAGCGATCGCGGGGCTGCTGTCCGCGGCCATGGACCGCGGTGAGCTTCGCCGTTCAGACCCGAAGGTGGCGGCCGCGCACTTCACCGCATTGGTCACGGCAGAGATCGACGCGAGGCTCTACCAACGAGACCCGCCGCCGTTGACGCTCGAAGAGATTCGCCAGATGGTCGGCCGTGCGCTGGAGATGTTCTTTAACGGCGCTGCGCAGCGCTGAGCGCTGCCCTAAGCCTCAGGGCCGCTTGAACTTCCAGGTGATGCAGCGGTTGTTCGCCGGCATCGCGCGGTCTTCGACGAGGCCCAGCCCTGCCCTTCGCGCGATCGCGTCGACGTCTTCGAAATTGCGAATGCCACGCCGTGGATCGCCCTCGCGCAGCGACGCATCGAAAGCCGCATTGCTCGGGCTGGTGAACTCGCCGCCGTAATTGAACGGGCCGTAGACCACGAGCACGGCCCCATCGCTCATCAATGGCGGCAACAGCGCGAAGAGGCGCTGCACTTCGCTCCAGCCCATGATGTGCAGCGTGTTGGCGCTGAAGACCGCGTCGAACTCGCCTGCAGGCGCGTCGCCGTTGATGTCGAAGCTCAGCGGTGGCGGTGTATTTGCCAGCGCAGCTTCAGACAACCATTGCCGAATGCCATCCAGGTGGGCCGGAACGTCAGACGTCTGCCACAGCAAGTGAGGCAACGCGCGCGCGAAGTGCACGGCATGCTGCCCGGTTCCACTGCCGATTTCGAGCACGCGGGTTCGATCGGCAAAGTGCTGCTGCAGCACCTCGAGAATGACGTGCTGGTTGCGTTCGCAGGCGGGAGAGAACGGTTTTTCCATGCGATCGATTGTGCGCGCGGGATTCTTCGTCGAATCCGCGAAAGGCGCTACGTACCGTAGCGCTCGGTGCGAATCGCAGCCATCGGAATTTGCGCGGCCATCGCCGCATCGGTGGCCACATTGACGAAGCCGTTGGAGCCGCAGACGAACACGTGCTTCGGCGGAGCGGGCAGACGGCGCATCACGTCGACCAGCATCTCGTCGTCGATGCGGCGGCCATAGTCGGATGCGCTTCGCGCCGGTTCGCGCGTCAGCACCAGCGCGAGCGAGAAACCGGTTTGTGCGCTGTGCAGGCTCAGCAGCTCATCGCGAAACGGCACGTCGCTCCAGCTGCGAGAAGACAGCAGCAGCACTGTCGGCACACCGGACTGCACGGCGCTGCGGTGCCGGATCATCGACATCAGCGGCACCACACCCGAGCCTGCGCCAGTCAGGAGCAGCGGCCCGCCGTCGGTGTCGCGCCAGATGAAGTGGCCACCCAGCGGGGCCTTCAGCTCGATCTCGTCACCGACCTCCACCACGTCGTGGAAGAACGGCGACACCTCGCCGTCACCCAGCCGCTCGATTGCGAGCTCGATCGCATCGGCCTTCGTCTCAGGTGCCGAGGCGATCGAGTAGCTTCGAACGGCGCTGTAGCCGTTCTCTGCCGTCAGCCGCAAGTCCAGGTGCTGGCCCGCGACGAAGGCAAAGGGCACCGTGGGCTTGACCCAGAAGCTCTTGATGCGCGCCGTGAGCGGCCGGGCGTCGACGACGGTGGCCGATTGCCATCCCACACCCATCGCAGTTGTTTCAGTCATCCGCGTAGCGCTGCTCACGCCAGGGATCGCCGTACATGTGATAGCCGCGCAGCTCCCAGAACCCGGCCTCGTCGCGCTGCGTGAACTGCAGGCCCTTCAGCCACTTCGCCGACTTCCAGAAATACAGATGCGGCACCAGCAGCCGCGCAGGGCCGCCGTGGTCTCGCTCGAGCGGGCGGCCTTCGTAGCGAAGCGCCACCATCGCCTTGCCGCCCACCAGATCGGCCAGCGGCACATTGGTCGAGTAGTCGTCGTGCGAGTGGGCCAGCACGAAGGGTGTCGGTGCCGTCAGGCCGGCGGCGACAAGGATGTCGTCGACGAGAACGCCCTCCCACGGCGTGTCCAGCTTCGACCAGGTGGTCACGCAGTGGATGTCGCAGGTCAGCCGCGTCTGCGGCAGCTGATTGAACTCGTCCCAGCTCCACCGAACGATGGGCTTCGGGCCAACCTTGAGGTCGAAGAACCAGCGATCGAGTTCGATGCGCGGCACAGGCCCTGCAGACAGCACCGGGAAGTCATCCACCAGGTGCTGCCCGGGCGGCGTGCGCGCCGCCAAGCCGGCGGGCTGTTGTCGGCCGATGAAACCACGCGTGGCCATGAGTGCTGCTCCTGGTGTTGACCCAGGACGCACTCTAGCGCCTGGTCACATGCAGCTCACGGTGACGCTGTGCGTGTGTGAACTCGTCTCCGTCGACGTGGCCATCACCGTCTGCCCGTTCTTCAGCATCTGCAGCAGGCCCGCGGTGAAGGTCACGACGTGATCGTGTGTCGCCGAGCCTCGGATGCTGTAGCTCTTGTCGGTCGTCGAGTCGAGGTCTGCGGCCGGGATCGCGAGCACGTGGCCGTGGTTGCTGGCAATCACGGCGCTGGCCGGTGTGCATTGGCCAGACGGTGGTGGCGCGGGTGGAGGCGGTGCAGGTGCGGGCGCCGGCGCGGAGCCGTAGTCGCTACCTCCTCCGCCGCAAGCCTGCAAGAAAAGCAGCACCGTGCCGCCAGCGGCTGCACCCAGGAATCCCTTGCGCGTAATGTCTGTCATGTCGATCGCTCCTTGACCATGAGGCGCGACGGCGGCCGCTCATTGCGACGGCTCGTGCGCTTCTGTCAGTGAGTGCGGGTGGCATCGCAAAGAGTTGCTGCCGCGTGAAGATATTCCCGCAGCTGCTTCAACTCACTGCGCGCTCACGGCACACGAGCCCCGGGTGAAAGCGAGGTGACCGGCGTCTCGGCGACCACCGGACAGCTGAGCCTCTTGTGCAGGCCGGCGAGCGCGGCGCAGGCGTCGATCGAGCCGCCATCGGCCAGGGCGGTCTGGCTGCGCTCGAGCAAGGCGCGCAGCGCACTCGCGTCCAGCTCCGGCTGCGCGTACAGCAGCAGCGCGGTCACTGCGCTCACATGCGCCGTGGCGAGAGACGAACCCGAGCTGAAGTCATAGTGCCCACCGGGCTCGAGCGTCAGGATGTCGCGGCCCGGTGCCTGCAGCACGCCGCTGCGGCCGGCGGTGTGGCCCGGCGCGTCGACCGCGATCACGCCTTGAACACCGACCGGAAAGCCCGCGAGGTCGCCATTCGGCGGGACGGCGCCGATCACGATGCGGCCCTTCTTCACCGCATGGCCAACGAGCCGGCCCAACAACTCGTCGGGTGGTCCGCCCAGGCTCAGGTTGATGATGCGCGCTCCGTCGTCGAGGCTCGCGGCGAGCGCCTGCGCCAGCGTGAACGAGTTGCACCGCGCCCCGCCCCCTTCGGCCGCGCTGCGTGTCCAGCAGGCCTTGTAGACCGATAGCTTCGCTTCGGGCGCGATGCCGACGATGCCCTGCCGGTTGTTGGCAACCGCCGCGATGATGCCGGCCACTTCGGTGCCATGGCGGTCGCGGCCGAACTGCGCGTCGTCACGGTCGACGAAGTTGCGCACGGTGGCGATGCGGCCCTGCAGGTCAGGGTGCGAAGTGTCGACGCCGGTGTCGATGATGGCGATGCCGACGCCCTGCCCACGCGACACCTGGTGCGCCTGCTCGGCCTTGACGTCGACGAAGCCGTGCTGGAGCGCGGCGTAGGGGTCGTTGTAGCCGCTCTTGCCGCTCGTCTTGCTGTCCGTCTTGCTTTCCGTCTCACTGCTCGTCAACCCGCTGAAGCTCTGCAGCGGCTGCGCGAGTTCGACGCGCGTGTCTCGCCCGAGTACAGCGAGTAGCTCGTCGCGCACTGCGCCAGGGGCGAGCTCGAGCACCACGCAATGCAGGCGCAAGGCGGTGATCGGCCAAGCGGCGATTTCCTTCAGGCCATAGGCCTTCTTCAGCGCCTCCAGCGTCTCGCGCGCAGGGGTGCCGACGGCATAGCGCTGCGTCACCGAGTAGCCCGTCAGCGTCGACCCGGCTTGCGATGGCAAGGTCTCTTTCTTGTTGGCCACGGCGAGGACGATCAGGCGCTCGGGGTGCTCGCGCATCAGCAACTCATAGTCCGCACTGACCGGCAAGGCCGCGGGCGGGCTGGCGCAGCCGCACAGCAGCAGCGCCAGGATCAACGAGCATCGCAGCCAGAGCTGCGAGATGGGCTTCACGGCCGCGCGTCGGGTTGAACGATGGGCTCGACCAGTTGCAGTCCCGGCGCCGAGCGCAAGGCGTCGATCTGCTTGTCGAGCTGAGCGTGCGGCGCGAGGGATGCGAGACCGTACGCACCGACCGCATTCGGCCCGCTCACCACCTGCAGGTTCAGGCCCTGCAGCAAACGCTGCAGTTCATCGGCGCGCAGGCCCGGCGTGGGCACGATGCGGATCGTCGCCTGCGCACCGGCCGCCACCGCGGGCATGCTGAGCGTCTGGTAGTCGGACGCGCGATACAGCAGGCCCATGCCGAGCACCGAGATGCCGATGGCTTCGACGACCACGGCCATCGTCAGCCCATAGACCAGCCAACGCGCCGAGCCGCGGCGCTCCTGGCGAGGAGTTGGAGCCGAGGCGCTGGCCACAGCCGCGTCGGCTTCGGCGTCATCGATGCGCTGGAACAGCCGCTTCAATCCCGCGTCGGCATTCGTCAGCGTGGTCGCTCGCTCTGATGTCATCGCGGCCTGCAACTCGCGCTGGCGCGCCAGCTCGTCACGGCAGTCAGCGCAGTCGGGCACATGCGCTTCGACCACGCGGCGCTGGTCTTCAGTCGCGCTTCCGTTGACGACCCAGGGGATCGCGTCCCAGGTGCGGCGGTGTTCGGCGGTGGTGTCAGTGGTGTTCGTCATCTTGAATGTCCTCATGCGGCTTCGGCGCTGTACTGCGCCCTTCGGCCAGGCCACCGGCCAATGTGGGCAGCAGATTGCGCAGCCTCACCCGGGCGTGGAACATGCGGGCCTTCACGGTGCTGATCTGGCAACCCATGATGGCCGCAATCTCTTCGAGCGAATGGCCGGCGCCGTAGGCCAGCTCCAGCGTCAACCGCTGGTCGGTCGTCAACCGGCTCAGGCCCTTGGAAACCCAGTCGTTCAGCTCGCGCGCGCCTTGCGGGTCGACCAGCGAGTGGCTGCCCTCGCCTTGCTCTGCCGGGTCTACCGGGTCGCTGCCATGCTCACGCAGCGACTTGAGTGCGCAGCGGTAGGCAATGCCCACGATCCAGGTCGACACCCGAGAGTCGCCGCGGAACTGGTCGGCTTTCTGCCAGACGATCCAGAAGGTGTCGTTGATGACTTCCTCGACCACGTCGGCTCGCCTCGTCACACGGGCCAGGAAGCGGTCAAGCCGACGGTGATACGAGCGGTAGAGCGTCTCGAGCGCGGTGCGGTCGCCCGCCGCCACGAGCTGGATCAGTTCGGCGTCGGTTTCATCCTCGCGCAGCGCGGCGCCGGTCGGGCGGGGTGTCAACGAAAGGTGCGCCATGGCATTCGTGTTGTAAGCGGTTTTTCGTGTTCGTCTGCCCGTGGGTGCCGCTGTGGCGGCGAAAGGTTGCAAATTCTTTCCGCAATGTGCCGGCGGCACCTGCTTCTGAGGAATTACTTGGCAAAGCGAACGCTCTGGAAGCGCTCAGAAGGCGCTCAGAAGGCCCAGGCCAGGCTCGCGGTCCAGCGGTTCGAGGCCTCGTCGCCGAGCCGCTTCTTGGCCGTGGCATCGGTCACGATGTACGAGACCTCCAGGTGGGCGTCGCCAGTGCGCGGCCCGAGGTCGGCGCCCGCCCCCAGGTTGCCGTAGGCGTAGCCGAAACCCGCGCGGTGGTGCATGTCCTGGTAGCCCAGGCCGGCCGACAACGCCACGCCGGCCTGCAATGGGTAGCGCCCCACCAGGTCGTAGGCCGCGCTGCTGCGGCTGCCACGGGCCGAGGCGCGGTTGTTGCGCAGGCCGGCAACCGAGAGGACGAGCCGGTCCCGATACGCCGCCGTGGCGATCAACTCGTCACGTTCGTAGATGCGCAGTTCAGAGTTCAACGGGTACGCGTAGTGCACGTAACTCAGCTGTGCGCCCCAGTCGTTCGCCAGCTGCCAGGCGTAGCCGAGCTTGCCGAGGAGTTGCAGGCTCCATTCGCCGTTGGACGACAAGCGAAAGGCCGCGCCGCTCAGGCTCGCCAGCCATGAACCGGCACCGTAGTAGTTGACGGCGCCCTGCACCGCCGGCCGGCCGCCGTCGAGCGCGAATCCGCGCACGATGACGCCCGAGCTCACGCCGATCGACCCATCGATCTCCTGGCCGCGCGCCGCGCCGCTGCCGAGCAGGCAGGCCGCCAAAGCCACGGGCCATGACGCGAGCCAGCCACGCGGCAAGGCGGCCCTGGGTCGCACGCTGGGCTCGGGCCGGCTCACCCCACCTGCCGTTGGTGCTGGTTGCACCACATCCAGTCTTCGCCCGGCTCCAGCGAGCGGATCACGGCGTGCCCCGTGGCCATGCTGTGCTTGGTGGCGTGCTTGTTCTTCGACGAATCGCAGCAGCCCACGTGCCCGCAGTGAACGCACAGCCGAAGGTGCACCCAGCGGTCACCCATCGCGAGGCATTCTTCGCAGCCCTTGGAGGTGGGCGCGTGCAGTGACGCGGGGACGTGGTCGCAAGGTTTGATGGACATCGATCTCTGCTCCGATGGGTTCAGGCGGTGGCGCTCGCCGCAGCCAGGTACTGGTGGATCTGCGCCACCGCGGCAGCGCCCTCGCCGATGGCCCCGCCCACACGCTTGACCGAGCCGGAGCGCACGTCACCCACGGCAAACACGCCCGGAATGCTCGACTCCAGCGGCGCTGGCTGCGGCCCGTCGGCCGGCGAACCGAGCGCGTTGCCGGTCACCACGAAGCCGTGCGCGTCGACGGCGATCTTGCAGCCGTCGAGCCAGCGCGTCTCGGGGTCGGCACCGACGAAGAGGAACACGTTGCGCAGGTCCTTCTGTTCTTCGACACCGGCACGGTGATCGCGCCACGACACGCCGGCCAGGCCGCCCGGCGCGTCGCCATGCAGCTGCGTGATCTCGGTGTGCGGCCGCAGCTCGATGTTGGGCGTGGCCTCGATGCGGTCGATCAGGTAGCGCGACATGCTGGCCGCGAGGCTCGGTCCGCGCACGAGCACGTGCACCTTGGCCGCGTGCTGCGAGAGAAACACCGCCGCCTGCCCGGCCGAGTTGCCGCCGCCCACCAAGGCCACCTCGGTCTGCGCACACATCGTCGCTTCGAGCGCCGAGGCCCAGTACCAGATGCCACGGCCTTCGAACTCGCTCAGGCGCGGCACGCCCGGGCGGCGATAGCGGGCCCCGCTGGCGACGACGACGGTGCGCGAGCGCAGGCGCCGCCCATCGGCAAGCCGGACCACCAGCTCACGGTCCGGCCCGATGCGTGCGCATTCGAGAGACTGCACCTCGGCCGGAATCAGGATCTCGGCACCGAACTTCTGCGCTTGCACATAGGCGCGCCCGGCGAGCGCCTGGCCGGAGATGCCGGTGGGGAAGCCGAGGTAGTTCTCGATGCGCGCACTGGCGCCGGCCTGGCCGCCGTACGAGCGGCAGTCGAGCACCACCACGCGCAGGCCTTCGGAAGCGGCGTACACGGCGGTGGCCAGCCCGGCCGGGCCGGCGCCGACCACGGCCACGTCGAACAGCTCGTCGTGCTCCAGCGTGTCCACCATGCCGATGCAGCGGGCGAGCGCGTTCTCGCTCGGGTTGACGAGCACCGAGCCGTCGGGGCACACCACCAGCGGCTCGCCCGCGGCCGCGCCGTACTGCTCCATCAGCGCCGCGGCGCTGGCGTCCTGGCCGGCGTCGACCACGTGGTAGGGCTCGCCATTGCGACGCAGGAAGTTCTGCAGCCGCAGCAGATCTGCCGACTGCGGCTGGCCCATCAGCACCGGGCCGCTCGCACCGGCCTCGATGAGCGCCACGCGCCGCAGGATCAGCGCGCGCACCAGGCGCTCGCCCAGGTCGGCTTCGGCCACGATGAGAGCCCGCAGTTGCCCCGGCAGCACCAGCAGCGCCTGCAGGTCTTCGTGCGCGATGCCGTCGACCAGCGAGGGCTTGCCCGACAGCGTGCCCACCTCGCCCATGAAGTGGCCGCGCATGTGGTGGACGATGGGCACCACGTTGCCGAGGCCGTCGCGCTGGCTCACGGCCAACACGCCTTTCAGCACCACGAACATGCCCGGCCCGGACTCGCCGGCCGTGATGAGGCGGGTTCCTTTCGCGTAGGACTTCACCTCGCCGAAGCGGCTGACGCGCGCGATTTCGGCTTCGGTGAGCACAGGGAACATCTGGTGGCGGCGAGACAAGAGCTCGCTGGGGGCGTCGTCGGCCATCGCAACTCCGGTGAGGTTTTCGGGCGATTAGACGACAGGATGCCCCACCCTTCCACCACGGCCGTTTTCTCGCAGCGCCTGTAAGCATCGGCACGGCGGCACGACCAATGGGCCAGCGCAGGGTCTTTGGGAACCGCTGCGCAACCGTGTTATGAAGAGGTTATTGTATGGAATGTTTGTTTCTTGCA
>Ga0307515_10014501_pt1 | contig 14597 bp, 5 predicted proteins | sample 17_EM_MG_FD_194513 | JGI IMG/M metagenome (GOLD analysis project Ga0307515, IMG submission 194513) | Populus trichocarpa ectomycorrhiza microbial communities from riparian zone in the Pacific Northwest, United States - 17_EM | ecosystem: Host-associated > Plants > Roots > Unclassified | place... | reverse complement strand
TTTAATATTATTCTTCTAATATCTTATACAATAAGGTTTGTCTTTTATTGTCAGATTAGCCAAGTAGGAGCTTTAATATAGCTTTTCAAAACTAATCTAAAATATTAAAACAATTATAGAAATATAGTGGTTGTTACTCCATTTTTAATCTACTCAACATTAATTTTTATTTAATAATTCAATAATAAAAATATCCTCAACATAACTTGCTAATCAACCAAAATTTAATTTTCTATTTCACTGTCCCAGAAACATGAGAACTCAATGATTGTTTGTTTTTAGGTTTTCAAAACATTTTAAAAAAATTAAAAAAAAAATTATTTTTTCTTTACTTCAAATTAATATTTTTTTGATATTTTCATATTATTTACCAGTATGCTAATATTAAACTTATGTTAAAAATAATTTTTAAAAAATAAAAAATATTATTTTAAAATATTTTAAAATAAAAAATATTTTAAAAATAACTATAATTACACACTCAATGCATACAAAAACCTGAGTTGACAAGTCCGAGTAAGGGCAGGATTGGACATCTACTGTCAGCTAGAATCACATGCTGGCCATCTCATGTTATTTTGCCTGGTCCTCGCATATCTGACCTTTAGAAAGATGTGATGGTGGGTGCCTAGCCAATCCCAGCACCATTACATATATTTAATATAAATATCACAATATATTATGTGCAAAGTATAAAGAAATACAAACTATTTTCTGGAAAGAGACATGTCCTCCCATTATCTTTGCCATAATTTCATTAAAAAAAAATATTCTAACACGCAATATTTTTATACAAGACCATTGATTGACGCTAGGAGACAAGTTGAATACCAAAAACTAAATGTATAGGCTTCATTAATATGTTTTTTTAAGAAAATTTTTGTTATGAATTCAAAATCTACTGTATATTAGATTTTTTTTATATAAAAATATTGAGATAATGACGCATTGAATAATATTTTTATTTAATATTAAAATGATAATATATCGGATTCACTAGGTTAACCTTAGTTGACCTGCAAAACTCAAGAAATAATTTTATAAAAGACAAATTGAAAAGCTCAGTCTTTTATTAACTCAATTTTAAAGAATGAAATTGATAAAAAAAACAATATTTAATTAAAAAATCAAAGTGACCTTGAGTTAATTAGTCAAACTCACGACTCGGTCATGCACGCCACCAAATTTAATAATTTTTTCATCGTATTATTTTTCATTTAATATATTATAATAAAGTGCACTAAAAAAATTGTGTGAAATTAAATTTTTTAAAACAGAAAAATAATCAAGATAGAATCATGACACTGGGATAGCAAAAGCAAGTCTAATTTTTTTAAGTAAAATTAAAAAAAAATGAATTTTTATTTTAATTGAAATAAAAAAAAGATCATTGATGATAAATGATGATATTGTATTTAAAAAAAAATATTGAGAGATCAAAAATGCATTAAAGAATAAAAAAAACAAAGATGGAAAAATGTTAGATTTGTTTCTTAAAAAAGGCAAGTCAGGTGTGTTTAGGCATGTGCACCTGTACCATTAATAATAGGCCTGGCTAGCAACAAGGCCTCTTAATTTAATAAATAAATAAATAAAAGTGAGGATGACACGTCGTACTATTTTCTATGTGTTTTTAGGCTAGAAAAAATGTGAAGTATAAATCACCTCCTTCCTCAATTATATGGGAAATTTTTAATTATTAATATATTTATTTTATGCATTAATATGTGATATGGACATTGTTCATCGACAAATTGATAATAAGAGTTTCTTTGTTATGCGCAATGATTTACGGCTAAAAGTGCAATGCACTATTTTATCATTATTAAGGTGTAATATTGTTATGATTAGATAGTGTAGTAGTTTGGATTGCATTAACATATCCCTGATGATTTTGATATAATTTATGACTTACATGTTGTTAATCGTCGAGGTTAAAGGGATAATGATTAGTCAGTGGTTCATATAAAATATATCAATATTTGGCATGCAATGAAAGATTATATATTTATAAAGCAGTATTTACTTATTAAATTAGATCTCTACATTTCTTGATACATGAACATAATAAGATGATTCATCACACTATAAGCATATTTCGAGACGTCTATGTGATCCTTCGCATCAACCGACATGTAATCCGAATAATTATGAAGCTCGTACACCAAGATATAATAAATTGGTATGGATTAGTTTTTTTTTTGTAACATATAATAAAAATCTTATTTATATATTATAAATGAAGATATATTTTATTGTTATATATCATGGGAATTTTTTAATATGTGAGGGTTAGAGAGTCATGATCGTAGTTCATAATGATGTGTCTGAGGCATTCAATACTTGATTCTCATCGTGTTGTTCTTTACTTGACAATATTGAAGAGGCTTAATGTTTGGACATTACAATAAAGAAAAATAAGGTTGTTTACCGTGAGGCGTGGACTATAATGACATGGTTAATTTGTTGGATGCAATTACATTATATAAACAAATTGAGATTGTTTATTGTAATGAATTGTTTTATTTAAGAATTGAGTTTCTTTCATTATGAAATGACTTGATATGAAATTATAATTTGTGTTGAATCGGTTATGTTGAATTTGTTGTGATTGGTGTTGACGACAACTTTGTGGGTTTAGTTGCTTTTTTTTATTAAAAAAAAAAGTGTTTTCATTGGCAAGTGGGTTGAAAGGGCTGAGAAGTGCACTGGAAGGGTGGCTAAAATTTCTTCTTGTTTTTTTTTCAACTTTTTGACTAAAACTATAAATATCATTAAAGAGAGGGCTGAAAAAAAATTTATCTGTAGGGGTGTGCTACATTTACCAGGGCCCTCTTGTGCCTGCCACTAATTGCATGGGCTGTGCTATATATATTGGGTTCATGGTGATCATATGTCTCAATACATGTTCAAATATTAAAAATGTGGTTAAGATATTTTTAAAAGTATTTTTAGTTAAAAAAATACATCAAATAATATTATTTTTATTTTTTAAAATTTATTTTTAATATCAGCACATTAAAACAATTCAAAAACATAAAATAAATAATTTTAAATAAAATAAATAAAGTTTAGCAAACTTTTATTCAAACTACATCCCTTTGGGAAAAAAAGGCATATAGATGTTAAAAAAAAAAAAAACAAGGTAAATGGAAAAGGAACATACATATATAAGACTTGGAACTTATAGAAGTAGCAAAGATCAGTAAGTCAAAAGCTTTTATTAGTTTATTTCAAACACGCAACAGAGCTTCAACATCATCAAGTTACATAATATTAATATATACCTTTCATTTTCCAAGACTCTGTATGCAAACGACTTTCATTCTAGCAGTGGAGTTTGTCGCCATAGCTAACTCCAAGTAAATCTCAGCACCTCTTGCAGAACCCAAGGCGATCCTCACTTGACCATCCCTCAACACATCCAACGCCACCATTGATGATATTTGTTTATCACGCCGTACGTAGCCTGGAACCCTACAAGCCTTCAAGTGTGCGTTTCTTGGAGTCCAATTTCCAGTGATAACAACGTGACACGAGGGCTTTGGGGATTGTGAGGTCATCTAAAACCAGAGTGGTGTCTAGGAGGAAATGTCTGGATCATCGGATCAACAAGTTCTGGTTCTTGTAGTAGATTCAACTCCTCATTATAGTTCCTGCAATGATGTTTTGAAGGATTGATGCGTTTTAATTTCCTTTTATTCAAAATACTTAACCCTATTCAGTAAGATAAAAGATTCCTATATGACCTGTGAACAAATTTAAGTGGCGGCCAATAATAAGTTGTAGGTCTGTAGCTCAACTGACAACTCTTCTCACAAGAGGTTTTGCGTTCCAAGTTCGTTGCAGAAGAACAAATTGAATGGTAAAATATTGCTGTAGTCATGGCAGAGGAGTTACCATGTGAGTTGGATTGGACCTTGGTCCAAGTATTGCTTGCTCTCAACACATTGATTCGTGGAAGATGGATCACGATCATCTGCATTATTTGCTTTTTTATCACCCTTGTTTTTGTTGTGTAAAACTGTTTTTTTTTTTTTAAATGTTTTTTTTAATTATTTTGATATATTGATGTAAAAAATAAAATTAATAATTAAAATCAAGAGACTTAATGGAACTTGTATTAGATAATGAAAATGTCCCTTTTACGCAATAACTAAATAAATTAAAATCATATTATCAAAAAAAAATAACAAATTAAAATCATTAAAACTCACGTGGTTGAGGAAGCTAGCACTATGCTTGCTTGTAGTCAATTTGATCATTGTTGATTGTCCTTCTAGGTGGGCAAGTTAGTCTATCGGCTTGTCTTTAATGAATTGGATCGTTAGGAGTGGCCCAATTCAGCGTACCGAGCCTAAAGGACAAACGGGTTCTGTCTTTTTCTCACACTAACATCTATTTGTCTCTAGCATTGTCTCCAGCACATGTTTCTACACTGAGCATTGAGGCATGCATTTTGTCTCTGGCTAGTGAGGGTGACTAAATACTTTTAATAAAAAAAATTTAATTTTTTTATAAATATTCTTAAAATTTTAAAACAAACAATCAATTATTAAGATTATTTTTTTTAAGTTTTAAAAATATTTATAAAAAATTTAAATTTTTTTTATTTTTTTCTTTAGTTTTAAATTAATATTTTTTTTAGTAATATGGTGATGTTAAAAATAATTTTAAAAAATTAAAAAAATATTATTTTAATATATTTTTAAGTAAAAAATACTTTAAAAAAAAATTACAATCACACTTCCAACCAAGCAGAAAATTTAACGTGCACTGGATAGGTGCAAGCCAACCTATCCATTTTATTGCATGGTTGAGAAGGGTCGCAGGTCACTAGCTTGTTGATCAGTACATGATTTCTTCCCCACGGGTCTCCTCATCAACCATACCTCAACTCTAAAGACTATGAATCGAGTTGAAAGCAGAGAGAGCCATCAATAGCGTTGCAAGCTTATGATGGAACAGTGGAAGTCAGATTTGACAACCTGCACATTCAGCATTAGTTCTCATGAAAGAATGTTCAGGTTCACACCATGACTGATCAAACCACATGTACCTGATAAAACGGCATGTATTTCTAGTTAAATATAAAAAATCGGCTCATATATATTATCTGATCTAAGATGTTCCATAACCTCCGATCCGTTGCTCTTCACAAAATATACAGATGAACAATGGTGAATAACCTATTACTGTGTTTCAAAATACAACAAGGCATAGGAGAAAGCAGCAGAAGAGAAAAATCGAGATTCTGTTCAATGACTTGGCTGCCAGCATCTCATGCCTTCTTATCCTGGGGCTGCTAGTTCCCGTCAAGTGATATGAGCTTGGAAATGCACCGAAAACCCTTGCATAAACCATCTCCCTTAACATCCCAACAACTGGTTCCTGCAAACCAGTCATCGTAGGGTCTCCAAGGTTAAGTAATGGTGATGGGGAAGCCTCTTCGAAACTGCCATATGGATTAGAATTGTAGTTATGGCTCTGGTAAGGATTACGATATGGAAGCCGCTGGCTGGTATTAGATGTGTTCGACATGACACCTTGAGCACCACAAGCTGATGGTCTGGGAGGTATGATCATACCCCTATATGGTGCCTTGCCTTCAGCTTCAGTTGAGCCTTGGCCACGGCCATAGAGGGGGACCATGGTAGCGTGAGATATATCAGCTTTGCATACTGGGCATTGCGGATGTTCATCAGAGGCAAGGGAGGCGCTCTGGACATGGAGCCACTTGTAAATGCAGGGCCAGCAGTAGAGGTGGCCACAGAGGGTGACTACTGGCTCATTTGCAAAATCAAAACAGATATTACAGTCAAAACAGCCACTAAAACTTTCGGAGTCGGCTGCTGCACTTGAAACTGATTTCCATCCCTGGGCAAAATATCGCTCAAAGTCCATGGATCTATTCTCGCGTCCTTCTTTAACTCTGAAATAGAATAAGAGAAATCAAACCAGATCAGTAACAATTTTCCCTCATCAACCAAGTTGAAGCACCAACCTAACTTATAAACTTCCATTAATACACAATCTGAAACTCGCTACTTGGAAGGGGAACTGGGCAAGAATAAAGAACCAGTAAAGATACCCACTTGCGTGTATAAGCATATAAAAAATCTAGATAGACACAAGATATATGCCAACAGCCGCATTAAGTTCATAGCAATTATGTGTCTTAACTCAGAATAATAAATGCATCAACCAAAAATCCCCACGGCCACCTAGCGCCCCATCTACAAAACAGAGGGGGGAAGCGTCAATGACTCCTCAGATAAGGACTCATCTGACAATATTTACAACTTGAGTACACATGTGAAACATATGCATTCTAGATAAGCACCGCTTTCTAAATCCTAGGAAGACAAACCACGTACATACTAAAAAAAACCAAACTTTTCAAAGACAAAAAATAAGGCATGAAGAACAAGTTGAACACAGATAAGATCAGGAAGAGCAATTCCCCACGCAACAAAAAATCATTACAGAATTCAATATCGCATGCCTTTTCGTCCATTAAAGTCCAAGTTCTGACTAATCTTCTTCAAGCACAAAGCAAATTCATCTAAATCTCTTTTTAGTTGGCCCAGTGAAAGTGACAACGAAGGATTGAATAATCAGCAAAATGATTGTTCATTTAAACCAAGATCTAATTAATTAAATAATTATGTGTCGAGTTTATTAGGTTGGAACTGGTAAATCATGGAAAAAATTAAAATATAAAATCACCAGGCACTGACCCTTCAAAATTATATATATATAAAAGCTGAGTCAAATAAAAAAAAATATCCAAGCATTGGATTCTTGTTAAATCATATTATAATCTATGACAGAAAAAACTACCATAAATTAAATAAATAAATAAAATTCTTTCTAGAACCCATGAACTCAGAAAGATAGCAATAACTTCAAAAAAAAAAAGTTGGTTCTGAGTAAAGGTGATCACTAGCATCAACAAGGAACCTGGAAACAACATCTAAGTAATTGTGATATTAACCATATCAAAAACAAAATCTAAAATTTTGTAGGGGTTCTTCTCAGAGATGGCTAAGAAGAAAAAAAAAGTCGAATTGGACCTAAAAATTGTGCGATTCTTCCACTTTTAAAGCGAATTTTGCCACTTTTACACAAATAAAAAATTGAAAATCAGAATAAATCAAATCTCATTCCTCTCTCATTAAGCTGTTTTCCTTCATTTTCCTTGCCTTTACCCCCTCTTTCCTAGAAGCCTAACAAAATACACTATACATTTCAATCAACCAAATACAAAAGATAGAGATCCAAGATCTATGCCACAATCACAAATCAAGAATCAAAACAAACAACAAAGTATAAGAAATGAAGCACAAGAAACAAAGAAAAAAAATCATCAGCTAAAGAAGCCTATAACCAATTAACTAAAGATTACCTGAAAAGGAAATTAGAGATAAAATAACAGTGTGTTCGTTTGGCTTGATTAAAATGAGAGGCTTCGAGTAAGCTTCAATGGAAATTTTGCAGATCAGAGAGAGAGATAGAGCGTGGTAAAGATTGGCAAAGGGTATTGATGAAGCGTAGCCTCCGGGGTGGGGTTTATAAGGGGGAATCCAACGTCCGTTTCGTTTAAGATTATATATTTTTTTTTTTTCGATTATTACGTAGGCGCTTTGACATGTGTGGGTCCCGCTCGGTGTTTTTAATTTGACGTGGCGCCATCACTTAAACTTGATATTTGTTTTTGTGTTTAGTATTTTAAAAACACCGCTCGGTGTTTAAATTATTTTAAAATTAATTTTTAAAAAAATACAATTGAATCATAATGTCAAGCCCTAAAATTATCTTCAAAATATCCAGTTTATTAAGAAAAATTATAGAAAATACCACTCAAGATTGTGATATTTTATCATAGTCTTGAAAGAAAGAGGATTTTATTTAATTTAGATTGTGTTTTTTTTAATAAATTTGTTGGATTATACTCTTCGTATTCAGTATGATTTCATTTATTCGCTCGACTTATCTTTAATTTATACCCAACTTTCTACAAAATCAAGCAAGAACTTATCAAATAATTAAGAAGCTTGTTACGTATATCACATTACGGCAATCCAAGAATTTATAAAACTATGTGAATGGATTAATTGTAAGTTGCAATTTTTTTCAAAATGCTTAGAGTCTCCGGTAATCGAAACTTCTGGCCAAAGTCAAAGTATTAATTACTGCACCAAAATTGGACCCAGAACCTCCATTTCCAATTTTTACAGTGTACTTTTTTATATAAATTTATTAAAATAATATTTTTTATTATTTTTTAAATTTTATTTTTAATATCAGCATTATCATAAAAATAATAAAAAAAAATACATATAAATAATTTAAAACAAAAAAAAATATTTTTCTTAAAAAAACTGTGGTATGGCCCAATACACATGCATTATATGTTGAATTGTGTACTTGATATAATTAAACTGATTTTTTAGGTCTCGTTTGTTTCATGAAAAATAATTTTTTAAAAACTATTTTTTAAATTGTTTTATGTTTATTTATTATTAGAAAAATTAATCAATGAAAAACACTTTCTAGTTTAAAAAAAATTTGGCTTGATTTTCAGGAAAGTATTTTTTTTTATTTTGAACGGAAAGCACTTTTTAGAAGTTGTGAAAAAATTATAAATTTCATATTATTTATTGATTATATCAAATTTGATTCTCAAATTTTTGATTACTATATATTTTGTTTTGAAAAAAAAAATTTCAGTTTTTTCTTTTAAAAATTGATTTAATTTGATTTTTATATTAACAAAATATGAAAAATTGTTTGTTTTCGTTTTATGTTTTTTCTTTAAATATAAAATTGACTACAAGTTTTGAAAGCTATTAAAAGCAAAAAAAAAATTGGTTTTCAAAAGTTCTTAAAACTAGTTTTTTACGCTATAATAACTATATTTTGGAGGTCACTTGGTTCAATAATAAAATAGGCATGGATCATACCTAGGATCGGTCGAGGACAAGGTTCGAGGAGGCTAGGGATTATGCCAAGATTGGTTTGGGACGTCCATGGTGCGGTGTGAGACCTAGACTAGGGAACCGGGAGTCGTCCAGGACCTAGCTAGTCCAAAGTGCTTGGAGTTTGGATTAGGGCTGGTGGGGGGTTTGGATGAGATAGTGCCAGATTCGGGGTGCCTAAAGAGCTGAGGTTAGGTACGGGGCTTTAAGGTGTCGAGGTTAGGTCTATAGCCTATTTGGCTAGTGGCTGGACCGTAATTTTATTAAAATTGTTTTTTTTTTAAATTTTTTTTTTAATATTATTTTATTATGCAGTGTTATATATATATATATATATATATATATATATATCCATAACAATATTTAATATGTGCGCACATGTTGTCCTGCTTTTTCCTTAAAAAATATTTAAATGATATCAAACTATATATTAGATTTCAAAAATAAATAAGATATATTTATTAATTATATTTTATGAAATAAAAATTGTTTTCATTTAATAAAAGGTCTCAAGTATAAAATGAAGATTATCTATATCAAACATATATATATATATATATAATTTAAATATCTTAAAATGTCTCATTTATAGTTTTGTTAAACGTTATCGTTAACCTTGAGCCGGCTCTGATTTAGGCCAGGATCTATTCCCTTGATCAACAAACCTAGATGATTTAGCGTTTGAAACTACATTCATGAACGTCACATATACATGCTGAAGATAGTTGGATATATATTTGCCCATACATCGCCCCTCACAGACAACATATGGATCTAGAACAGAGAGACATCAGCCAGGACCGGTAGAAACCTGGGAAGAAAACGAGTCCTTCTAGATAAACAAGACCGCCTAAAATTCAACAGCAGCTTCCCTTTTCTAGAAGTTCTGCTCGTGACATGGTTACCAGATCTTTGTTTTATAATTCTTGCAACCCTGGCAGGCAGGTCTCTTGCGTTGATCGTGGCTCCACGTTAACCTGTCCCAAGTCTTTTTCTTTCTGCTACGGGTCAACACTTTTTATTTAAGTCTAATCTCGTGCTCTTGGCCGGTTGCTCACCTAGGTGTTAGCCTCTTTTTTATTATTATTATTATTAATTATTAGTTACAATCTGACTAATCGAGCTCCACAAAGCCCCAAAAAGAATAGTCCAACTGCGTAGTGACATATGGGCAAATTAAGGGTTTCTTTTATTCTTTGAGTTTTAAAAGTCTTTTTTTTTTAAGTTTATTTTATTTTATTTTAAATTATTTTTTTAATATTATCAAATTATTTTGATATGCTGATATCAAAAATTATTTTAAAAAATTATTTTAATATATTTCTGAGTAAAAAACATTTTAAAAAAAGAACCGCTACCATATTTTTAAACACTATATTTATTAATATTAGAGTATATTGTTGATTATTATATGTTTTTATAGCTAACACTATCTGAATTTGTGGAATTTTCTAATCTATCTTCACCTTATTCTATACTTTATTTTTCTTGTCTTATTCCTCATGTTAAAGGTTGCTATGACACTATCTGAATTTGTGGAATTTTCTAATCTATCTTCACCTTATTCTATACTTTATTTTTCTTGTCTTATTCCTCATGTTAAAGGTTGCTATGACACTATCTGAATTTGTGGAATTTTCTAATCTATCTTCACCTTATTCTATAATTTATTTTTCTTGTTTTCCTTCCTATCACAGGCTGCTATCTTATACTGGTAGTTGTTTTTTTAAAAAACAAATTATTAAAAATACACTAAAATAATATATTTTAAAAAAATTATTGCTAATTAACATTAATATATCAAAACAATTAAAAAATAAAAAATTAAATAAAAAATTAATTTTTTTTTTAAAGTATCTAAAACAAACACTACCTACCAGTACCTAAAGTCAAACCCCACGAAGTAAAGTAAACACAAAAGCTAATATATAGACAAGGTTACAGGAACAGAAAGTTAAAAGACACAAAGCTCAAGTGGACCTTATATATCACTACATTTCTGTGCGGCTCACACATCAGACTTTTTTTTTAAATTTAACATGGGTATCCAAGCCAGCTTGCGTGCACCTCAACTAATTCCACGGACCTTAAAATTAATAACCATGTAAGCCTCCAGTGGCTATCATACCACAGGGCTCGAACCTGAAACAAAAAAAAAACAAATTTTTTAATCCCAAACTCTTACTCTATATCCCAGATGATTCACACTATAATCTCATCGAATCTTAATTAATTATTTCGATATTTTATTATAAAATTATAGCAGTTGGGTGCAGTCTGTCTTGTCTTTTGGCACATCCGATGTGGAAGGACCTGCGCTGTGTTTGGAAACTATACAAGTAGAATTAATTAAGGACTGTTTATAAGCGGGAGTGAATTGGTATATTCTCATATCATATAATAAGGTAAGTTTTATTTATTTATTTATCATTGTATCTTTAATTTTACCCATATAAAATAACTGAGTTTCTAATTTATTATAATATTATTTTTTCCATCTAAATTAACTAAATGAGTCATACACATAACTTGATGTTACATTAAGATAGCCCCGATATAAACAATAATAGTAAGAACTTGAAATTAAAAGGTTTGCTTTTCTTGTGGTCTCAAGTTCAAATCTTGTGGTTGCTAATATGATAGTCACTAGATGCTTACATGATCGTTAACTTCAGAGCCCGTGAGATTAGTCGAGGTGCAGAAAAACTGACCCGGACACCTACATTAATAAAAAAAAAATAACCCCAATATCTATGAAGAAATTAACTGAATTATCCTTGTTATATTAAATCACGTGACATATATACCGATGAAAGATTATTTTTTAAAAAATCACACATGACCACGCTTCTCTCCATTTTTTTTTTAAAATTCCCTCTCCTTCTCTCTCACTTCAGCAACCCCTCTTCTTTTTCAATGATGTTGTTATTTTACCTATAGTATTAAATTAAGAATAATAGGTTGCAGGCATAGAATTAACTCAATTAAAAATATAAAAACATATTGAAAGTACATATTCATTTCTTTTCTTTTTTATATAATCAAGAAAGGAACATGATAGGTCGACTTTGTTGTTACAGCGGCAATAATTTACAGTTTGGTTGGAATTATATGAATAATATTTCATTATATTTGAAATCTTGTGAGTGTTAATAATATTTAAAATTTAATTTTTAAAAATACTATGAAAATAAATTAGAGATCAGCCCCTCTAATCTACAATTTAAAAAAAAAACAAAATTTAATATCAAAACTAATTTTTTTTTCAAAATACTCATTTACCCTTTATTTTTAAAGACATTTAAAGAAATAAGATGAAGGTAATAAGAGTAATATAAAAAATAAAATGAATTGAATCTTATCTCTTCCAAACATGTAAATTTAATTTATTTATCAGTTAAATTCAAATCATGTACTATAATTGAATTAAATTACAGTAAAGAATTGATTCCAAATAATTTATTAGTATTCGGTAGTTAATTTATTAGCAACATTGAATTCATGGTAATTGGCATTAATATTGAAAGGAAATGATAGTAGAAGTTGTAAAGTGCTTGTAGTTTAAATGTGTTTGAGAGCATTGTAATTTTTGTTTTTAAAAAGGTATTTTATATAAAATTAATTTTTTTAGTGCTTTTATAGTTTTTATTAATTAGAGTTAAAAATAAAAAGATAAAAAATATTTTCATATATTTTCTAATAAAAACACATTTAAAAAAAAAATTGTAAACCTTAATACCATACACATAATAATAACAACACCAGTAACTGATTAATAATAACAACACCAGTAACTGATTTGTTTTTCAGGAGAAGTTTCTAACTTGGATTTTGCTCGCATTAAATTTATTTTTTTTCTTTTAAAAAAACTATTCTCATAAGTGAGAAGCCATGATTTGCAATGAAATGATTTAGGCACAAAAAGTTGTCTGCTGGAGTAACGTGAGAGGAACCAACTGTTTCTTTTTGTGTTTTTAAAATATTTAAAAAAAAATTAATTTTTTTTGTCAAATTAATATATTTTTAGTATTTTTAAATTATTTTGATGTGGTGATATTAAAAATAATTTTTAAAAAATAAAAAAAATATTATTTTAATATATATTTAAATAAAAAATATTTTGAAAATAAAAAATAGAATCCTAAACAGTTATTTAAAAGACTAAAAGCTCCATCTAGAAGGCCATTTATCAAGAAGTAGACTGGCCAGTTGTGAGTTAGGTATGTATCACAGGCTAGGTGAGGACTCGCATGCGAAATAGTAGTTAGTATCTTGCAAGGCAAGGCAAGCACTAGGGAACATCAAGGACAGATCTGAGTTACAATTTCTCTATCCTTAGCGTGACACATCAGTATATACAATATACATACTGCTCGGTTATTAAGTAAAAAAAAACGTGTGTGAAGAGTAGTACCGTTCAACTCATATTGGTGCACTCATATTGTGCACCATTTTATTATTGTTCATAATTTTTTTAATTTGGTATTTCAAATATTTTTTTGGTGTGATTGTATTTTTTTCTGTTCTCAAATTAAAAAACAAAAAACCAAGTAAAAAAGTATCACAAATAAATAATAGTTTCAAGATTCGCTTAAAAATTTTAATTTAATCCTCATACTATAAATCTTATATATATTCAACACCTTAATATTTTTTGAATTAAATTTTAATACAAAATTTAATTTTTATTATTTTTTAGTTTCTCGTTTGAGAGATTAAAAAGAAAGATCACTTGATTTCTACGATACAAAAATATATTATTTTATTTTCTCTTAAGTTATTATTAGATAATGTATTTGATTTTTATGTATTGAAATTTACTTAGGAAATTCTTTAATATTTTAACCAGAAATGTTTATTTTATTTTCTTTGAAGTTTTTTATTTCAAGAATGAATACATATATGGGCATTTTTTTTAAGACATATAATTATAAAGAATAGATGTGGTGATCATTGATCCAGATGATGGTCAAGTTTGAGAAATATTTATTTTAAATGTATAGATTAATTGATAACTTGTGATATTTTAAATAAAAAACAAAACTCTATTGAGATTTCAGCATAAATAAAAACAAAAAGTGTTTTGCTGGGATATAATATTATTTCGAAGTTGGGGCTGCTACAAATTCCTTACGAGTTAAAGAATCTTAAATCCATACCCAAGTAAAGAATAGGTTGTAAAAAAATATAAAAAATATCGTATTTTCAAAAATTATTTTATAATAAAGTCAGGTCTCAGTGGAGTTAAAAGTTCAATTTTCTTAAGTTTTTTTCCGCTATTTAAATCTAATTTTAACTTTTTACATTCTCGCTAAATAAACCATTAGGAAAGTTTGTTTCTTTTTAAGTAGGATATAAACTTTCAAGGTGTTTTGGGATTCTCTAAAACATGTTAACTAAAGATTTGTTGAGATTAATTTATTATTCATTTAAATTTTTTTTAAATCATAATAATATTTTATTTTAAATAATTTATATTAAAAATTAATTTTCAATAATTTTTTAACCTAAAAAATGAGTAAGCAAACTCGAATATATCCATTAACTATAATTTTAACAAAATTCCAACATAAAAAAACTATACCCTACCCATATATTTATTATTTTTTTATTTGG
>Ga0307515_10014500_pt1 | contig 14598 bp, 24 predicted proteins | sample 17_EM_MG_FD_194513 | JGI IMG/M metagenome (GOLD analysis project Ga0307515, IMG submission 194513) | Populus trichocarpa ectomycorrhiza microbial communities from riparian zone in the Pacific Northwest, United States - 17_EM | ecosystem: Host-associated > Plants > Roots > Unclassified | place... | reverse complement strand
CGAAGGGTGTGCGCGCGGTGAGCTGGGGTGTGCGCGCGCGCGAAATGGGGGTGCGTGCGCGGGACTTGCGTGTGCGCGATGCGAATTATTTTTGTGCACTTTGAACGGCATAGGGATCCTGATTGGAGCATTACCTGCTCAACCAGAGCTTACACGTGATGGATAATCGATAATCGCTCGGGTGTGCTTTGGATGATCAAAAGTTGATGGAATCCGCCATTTTGGGCGGGGGATGGGGTCTCCGCAACGAGTCCGAGGACTACCGCAACAAGGTCGAACGTCGACTTGATTGAGGTCACCGATTAAAGTGCTATTAGAGTCGATACGAGTTCGCTGAGCTCTGAGACTCGTGAGATCCCCGTCCACAGGTTAGGCTATGCAGAGTTGGATGCTGAGTAAGCGCTGAGGACCGACGCCAATGCCACCCCAATTGAGGTCGCGTGCTCCGACTTATCAGCAACCATTCGCCCATCGAACAGACACTCGGAAAAAAGGTCTGCAGGAATATGAGGCGATAGAGCTCGCGCGATTTCCGGGCACCATTTTACCACCGGCTCATACTGTTAGGATTCAAATATTCGGCCCCCGAAATGCAGTCTCATCCCAACCCCCTGTTTTCGGAATCGTAGGGAATATCGTAACGATATAGGTCCCATGAATACCCTCACGTCGAAGCCGGCGCAGGTTCGGTCGAAACCTGCGCGTCTGCCGAAAAAGGGAATCGAATCAGTGAGGGGCATGTTGATCACCGTCCGCTTCCATGCCCCCTCGACGCACCGCGGGTAGTGGGGTATTTTACCGTTGGAGAAACGATGATTTTATGTTGATTTGAATCGATTCTTTCGGGATAAATGCGGGTGGAAGACCTTCGAGATTACGACGACAATATAGGCAAGAGCTGTTCTCACGAGTCGTAAGGTTTCTCACTCGTTCTATTCTCTGGATACTGATCCAAACTTCACCTTTAATTCAGCGAGAAAATACTCTGTCATCCCCGGTGGCCGCGTCGGATGTTAGTCACAGATCTTCTTTTCTTTGGGAAAACTCCCGGAACGACCCACGAGGCATGATCAGCATAATCTCGGACGGGACACGCGTGCTCCAATGGCCAATGTGCTCTCACGACAGCTGCATACTCGCTTCTCAATTCTCAACTGGGATGAACCAAACGCCTGGCGTATATATGCCTTCAGTTCCCCCTCTTGTCTCCCCGCACTCCCCCTCTGCCTATCCACAGTCTAGCCCCCGCACGTCTCATCTGCAGGACCCCAAGGAATGCTTGTCTCTCGTTTTGTGAAACTCACCCTCGCGGCCGCTATCCTACTCGGGCAGCCCGTGTTCGCACAATCGAGCTGTACACCTTCTGTTCGACGCGAATGGAGGAGCCTAACCCCCAGTGAACGCACAGAGTGGATTGATGCCGTCAAGGTCAAACATTCAGTTCAACGTCATTCTCGGAAAACTGACGCTTCTGCGCCCAGTGTCTCAACGGGTTACCTCACAGCTCTGCTTTGGTCCCGACCTTTAACACTTCCTACACCGTCATCCCACCCGTCAACACAAGCGGCTCTTACTTTGACGGTTCGTTGATACCGCCCGCTGTCGCAGACGCCGCTTATTTCATATCGAAACAGACTTTGTCTACGTCCACATGGATCTTAATCCAATTGTAGGTCCCTGTTAATCTCATCCGCCCCCGGACAACAACTAAACACAAAAATAGATCCACTTCACTGGCCAGTTCTTGCCCTGGCATCGCGCATACGTCAAGGACTTCGAAACAGCCCTGAAGGAGAAGTGCGGATATAGCGGCACCCAACCATACTGGGATTGGACCCTCGGTATGACCTCGACACATTCTTTCCACGTCACTTAACTAACTCACCCTATGGCAGACGCATCGAATTTCCAGAACAGCACTTTCTGGGATTCAGATGCCGACAGTGGCATCGGGGGTTGGGGTGACCCCAATGATGACAATCAAATTACCAACGGTGGATTCGCCAACTTCACTGTCTCATATCCCGCGTATCACAGGATCCGTCGCCAGTATACGCCCATTTCTGGCGCCGGCGTATCCTTGGCAGCGCTATTTACGCCCGAGAGTCAAACGGCCATGGTAGCCGGCACCGTAGGGAGTTTCATTGGTTTCCAGGCAGCTTTCGAACCGAGGTCGCATGCAGCGATTCATCAGATTGTAGGAGGGTGTGTAAACCTCTAACGCGTTGCTGTTTTGCTCACTCACAGGGCCCACGCAGAGATCTTTTCGGAGACTGCCCTGCAACCGCCCCTGCTGGATGTGTGGGTGGCCCAAAATGGTCCCCCAATGGTGCGTCTCTGATTGGTGCGCATACCCCGGGGTGTGGAATTCTGACGTTTCAATAGATCCCTTGTTTATGCTGCACCATTCAGTAAGGGCAATGAATGCGAGCGGTTCAATTTTCTGACATATCTTCTCCCCCAGATGGTCGACAAACTCTGGTATGACTGGCAAAGAGCCAACCCCTCCAATTTCTGGTCGTTTACTGGAGGTTCCGTCGCCGTTGTTAACAATTTCGTGGTCGACCCAGCCTGGCCGAATGGGGCTCCTCCCCTCATGAACGTGCGTAGCCTCTTGTCAGCCACCTGTTCGCCAGTTAACGAACCCTTTCGCAGTTCTCGACGCCGCTCCCGACGGACGGCATTATGAACGATTATACCGTCTATGATGTGATGGATACTCAGAACGAGAGGTTGTGTTACACCTACGCCTGAACCCTTCACATTGGAGTGCTTGTGGCAGAAGTTAGGGGGATCATGGCCCAAATGGACTTGAAGCCCGCGAGGCGTTCCTTTATTGATTTACGTACCACCGACACCAAAAACTACCCTTCTCGCTCTAGGGAATGAAAAGCATCGTTTCTGGACCCAAGGACGCAGAAGCACAATCCGTGACAGCATATCACCATCATCACCTTCACAGTCGTCGGCGACACCGATAACACCTGCGCTCGCCTTTTCCTTCAATGCCCTGCCCACTTTAGACAGTTTAGCTTCCAACGTCTCCTAGAGGTTGTGATTGGGGCCGATTTCCCAGACTTGAAGTTCACCCGTGCTGCCTCCGGCCGCGAGGGCAAGGGTGTCCTCCGGAAACCAGCGGTGGAGAATACATTACCCTGTGTTTCACACAAAACGTCAGCGTCACAAATTGATGGAGTTGAGGGGGACTTCCCACCACTCCGAGATATCCGCGGGCGACCCCCTCCTACAGTCTCCCATTTCGGTGGCACCCCAAAATTCGACACTGAGTCCCAGTAAAAATCGCCATGATGAGGACACAATTGGCCTTGAGAATGGCGAGGGTTTGATCACCACCCGCCATCAAGCTCTTGCAGAACGAATCCAGTGGAAAGAAGTGAAGGACATCCATGGGATCCGATCCTGAACACGCCTCCACCGCCAGAGTTGTTGGAACAATACTCCGCTCAGCCAGAGCTTACAAGTGGTGGATAGCCAGGGTGTACTTTGAAGGATCAAAGGCTGTTGGGGTCCGTCAGTTGGGGCGAGGGACGGGGCCTCCGCAGCGAGTTTGAAGACCATCGTAGTCAGTTCGAATGTTGACTTGATTGGATACGCCCATTGAAGATCAAAGTCTATACGTTCACAGAGCTCTTCGAGTTCCTCGTTCATGGATTACATGCAGGGTTGGATGTTGAGTATCGATGCGAATACCACCCCAATCGAGGTTGCGCGCCCCAACCCGTCAGCGGCCGCTCGCCCATCCAACAGACACTAAAAAAAAGATCCGCGAGAACGAGGTGAAAGAGCTCGCGCGATTTCCGGGTACCCATCTGTACCCGCGGCGAACCGAACGGTGGAGTATATCACGTCGCTGTCGGTGGAGGAATGGAGCAACCAAGCAATGCAACAGGTGTCCATCGTGTAACCGTCCCAGTCAATGACACCGGAGACAACGGAGTATTTGCTCGCTGAGTTAATGGTGAAGTTTGAATCAGTATCCAGAGGATAGAAAGAGTAGAGAAACCTTACGTAGAATTCTATGTTGGCCAATGAGAGTAGCTCCCGCCTATATTGTCGTCGTAATCTCAGGGGTTTCCATCCGCCTTTACCTCGAAAGAACAGATTCAAAACTACAACATAAAATCATCAGTTCTCCAGCGGGAAAACACCTCACTGCCCACGGTGTGACAACTTCCTCGAAAATCCTAACAGGCGCAGCCACTACAGCGAATGGTATCTCAGGAGCACCCTGCGGCGGAACCGCAGAGTGACCAAAATAATTTGCCAAACTCCAGATCAAGGGCGCCTAAGGATTCTTCTGGGAAGGGAGAGACTGGAAAGGGGCGTCACGAGGGATCGTAGTGAGCGAACGATGGTAGTTTCACCAGTACTGTGAGCCATGTATCCGATGAAGGTCTTGTTGAGGATAGAGAGAGGCGTTTGGTAGGGCCATTTGTAAGAGATCGATGCAGCAAGGGTAAAAAAGTCGTAGGAGGCGACCCCAAGTGAGGATAAAGCCAGCGACGGTGCGGCTGATCGTCCAGAGATACCGCGAGAGGGCGCAGCCTAGCAACAACAAGGTAAGGCGAAGTGTCACCGGAAGACTTTCGCCGACAAGGTAGAAGTGCCACCCTTCCAAACCGTCCAGCTTATGCTCTCTATCCAAGCTTTTGCCTGCGGCCGCCAAACCTCCGCGATTCCTGAAATACCGGTTGATCCACTGTTTTCCGAGCTTCGCCATGAAGGATGCAAAGAGTGAGGTCGCAAGACTGGCATAATGTAAAGACCGGGCGGTGACAATGTCGGATGGGGGACCAACCCAAGTGGCGGCGTTGGGTCTGCATCGTGGAAGAGCGGGTCGTTCGCGGCGTGGATGAAGATTTGGATGTAAGCGGCGGTCCTCTCGTTCGGGTCGGGTTCCAGCTTGGATTGGACATCGATGATCAACGCAGAGCTGAATGCCGAGAAAAGAGGTATTCAAGTCTTTATCGTACTTCATCATATACTCTCGGTTGAACTCGTCGGATTCCTCGCGATAAACGGCGAAAAATTCGGCCCGTGAGTTTTTCGTTCTCAGTGGGTCGAAGAACTGTTTGAGGGCGGCACGAAGGCTGTAATCCGAGGTTAGTTTTGTGGGTCGACAGCCACCGGACGAGACAGACGCACCATTTTGGATCAAGTCGGATGGCTACTACAGGCTCGCCCCGGCCCTCGTCGAAGAGCTTAGAGCGCTAACCACAACTCGGAGTTGGCTTGAGCGCGCGTCACTCAACAGGTTTTAACTCGTAAGTTAAACGGTTTGTGCCATTTTCGTCCGCGTGTTTCCCTCATGGATCAAGCAAGGCACCTGGTACACATACCATCCCATCGACCACGAGCAGCCCCCACATCCTTCGGCACTCGCTATCCGACAAAGGGCATGCCTCATGTCCTCACAGAATCTCTTGGAACAACTCCGCCGCCTCGACAGTTTTTCGTCAAAGTTCCACGACCAACTCTGCAACGTACTTTATGGGAGGGAATATAAGCAATTGGTACAAAACCTTCAAGACGATGATTTGGTGTGGGTTGTTGACTACATGGACAAGGTATGTCGCCTCATCACCCTTCCATACCCTCCGCTCAAGCTAGCGTAGGCTCTCAATGGCCTCGATCCCACCAGCTTTGCTTCCCGGGAATGTCTACGCGAACTCAGAAGCCTATGCGGCACCAGGGGGACCCTCCCAACATCGTGTACCCTTTTGTCTCATCCAACCATCGACCCCGAGCCGTTCGCCATAGGAAGTTATGGTGATGTATATTTCGGGACCCTCGATGGTTTAAGGGTTTGCATTAAACGCTTCCGGGTGTATACCAGTGGGGATCCAAAAAAGGTTGCTAAAGTGTGTCATCGACGCTGTCGCTTTCTCTGCCCACCATCACTAACGAAACCACAGATCTTCTGCGAGGAGGCCGTGCTGCGGAAACGCTTGAAACATCCAAACATCGTACCCCTACTGGGTGTCACCATCACACCCTCCCAGCTCATTTCGGATCATATGTCTGGCGGGGAAATGTCAGGATACATCAAAAAGCACCCCGATGTAGACCGACTTAAACTCGCAGGTGTCCCTCCCATCGTGTTCATCCCCATCCCGCGCTCACTCCTGTCACCAGCTATCCGACATCGCCGAGGGCCTCTGCTATCTCCACTCCTGCAACGTGATTCATGGGGACCTCAAGGGAGTACGTGGTTCTAAAACTCATTTCACTGCTGGACTGATGCCCGACTAGCGAAACATCCTAATGGACGACTCTGGTCGTGCACGGATCGTCGATTTTGGCCTCGCTATGGTTACACAAGACCTGGATTCCATACCGAGCATCTCGAGTCAGCATGGTCACACCCCACGATGGGCGGCGCCAGAGGTCTTGAGGGATGGGACATATAGCAAGGAATCAGACATTTTCTCCTTTGCTATGGTCATGATCGAGGTACGTCATGGATGATTTACTATTTGTCGGGCTTTGGTTTACTGTCGGTTTACATCAATACAGGTATTTACTGGCACGGTCCCTTTCGGCGATAAAAAAAATGTAGCGGCTATGTTTTACATAGAGAGTGGCATACGCCCGCCACGGCCGACACATCCAACCTTTACGGCTGAGTTGTGGACATTGATGCAAAACTGCTGGAATCAGGATCCTCACTTGCGTCCCGAAGCGTCGGAGGTGCTGCAAGTTTTTCTTGGCCCGTGAGTCCTCCCTTTTAGCGATCATGCATTCGTTGACCTTGCTGTTTCTAATGTGCAGGGAGACTTCTCCGATCGATCGATCCACATACAGCCTGAACTCGGTTTCATCTCCATCACTACGAATCCCCGGGCATCCGATGGAAGTACCAGCCCTGCGAACGTTTTCTGATGCCACTGACTGGGATGAGCTCATGCCATCACCCGACACTCCGCCGTTAAGGTTGGCGGAGATCGACGCCGAATGCCAGGAGAGACCGAGTCAGGAACTCATCGATAGACTCGACACGGTATGTGGCTCAGCAATCCTGCATCTCATTTTTGGGCCAATGTTGGTTTCAGACGCTGGATCGCACATCATGTGAGCAAGATCGACACGTGTTGCTGAACACCTTGTGCAAGATGTGCAGTCGTCAGCAGATGATACCCAAATCGATGCGGGTGGACAAATGTCTGAACGGGGAGCTGATTGAGAAGTACAGCGGGGGCCATGCGACCATATTCCGGGCCGAACGCAACGGCTGTCCAGTGGCTGTGAAGATTATGCGGATCTACCTGACTAGCGATTTTGGCAAGTGTTTCAGCGTGAATACACTAGCCCACCACGTCTCAGAAGTCCCTATTGACCATGGGGTTTGCAGGAGTTCTGCCGAGAGGCTGTTGCGTGGAGGCATCTCCGGCACCCGAACATCTTACCGTTGCTCGGTGTGGATTTGGAACACCACCGGCTTGCGATGATATCCGAATGGATGGATCACGGTAATATCAATGAGTTCGTGAAGAAGTATGAAGGGGTTAACCGTGTCCAACTCGTGAGTTATTCACTTGTCTTTTGTGAGGAACAGTGCGATTGATCTACTTAGCTGGTCGAAGCCGCGAATGGGTTAGAGTACATGCACAGCTTTCATATGGTACACGGAGACTTGAAAGGGGTACGATTTTTTGGATTAGCGGATGCACAACCATTCACAGCGAAGATCAGGCAAACATCCTCATCAACCAGAGTCACCGTGCCTGCCTTGCGGACTTTGGTCTCTCGACCATCATCAGTGTAGACCACCGCGCTGCAGCCAATGCCTCCTTGATCTCTGTGGCTTCGAAGACGTCTCTCATGTCGTTCACCGCTGGTGGGACTACTCGGTGGATGAGTCCAGAATTACTCGATCCAGAGCGGTTTGGGATCAGCGATGACCGACCGACGAAACAATCCGACTGTTACGCTCTCGGAATGGTTGTGTACGAGGTCCGTACCGATGTGGTCGTTCCCGATTTTAGGAATGTCGAACTCACAGATTGCTAGGTTCTTTGCGGGAAACGTCCTTACTCGGAAATTGCGAACGAAGGAGCAGTGATGAGCGCGATCACGGAGGGCGACCGACCAAAGAAACCGGAGGCACCGGGTAGCCTTGGGTTCACGAAGGAGTTGTGGAGAATCGTTCAGCGGTGCTGGTTGGTTGATGTCAGTGCGCGACCGGATGTTAGAACCATATTATCCCACCTCAACCATGCTACATGGTCTTGGGAGAGAAGGCGGCTGGCGGGCGTGTAACTACACCTTTTCGATCAAGACGCATGTGCGGTGATGGAGCCAGTTCAGTATAATGAGGGGAAGGCTGAGGCTGGAACCGAGATCCTACCGAGCACCACCCTCCAACGGACATCAGTTTCGCAGGAGATACTTCATGATCTTCACCTGGCTACGCTTTTTGGGAATGGTGTCCTGAACCTGTACAATGGTTCGGGGAGTGATAGATCAGTACAAGTTGCTCGTATGAGGAACCCCGGTACAATCTCAAGTTCATGCCCGATGCCGAGTCCGGAGCAGGGTGATCTGCGAGTTTTATTCATTGGACCGCCTTGACGAAGTTGTGAATATATCGATGCTGTCGCCGTTCCCGTTCCACTTCTCGCAACGATTGTTGTCGAAGAGGTATTTCTTTGTTCACTCTAATGGTCCTAGTGCAGATTTGTCCTCTAATTTATAGTGCGTCCGTGGGAATGAAGTATTCCGAAGTCGGACCGCTGGATGCAAAAACTGGTATCACAACCAACTTCCACAAGCGTCCAGAGCCTGAAGGTCTCTTGTGCTCGCTTGGTGTCTCCACCATTGACTGTGTTCGATCTGCTGGCTGCAAGCGCCCTTATCATTTTAGGAATACTATTCCTGTACAATACAAGGCAAAGGGTGAGATTATTCGACGAGTTAGTAAATCCCCTTTCTCGTGCTTCCCCTGGGCTGGGGATTGGTCTTCAATACAGCACGGGCGAGGCTAGGGCAGGTTCGCACGGGTCACCCCCTTTAAGTATGGTTCTCTGGCTCACCGGGTATATTCCCTAGTTCAATTTGACCGGGTGTTGTAATCGTGGGAAACTTTGTTCCCCGGCTTCCCCCGCGTGTCCCTCCAATCAAATAATTCTGGGAGGATGCTCATTCGTGAGAATTATCTCCCCTGGCTATCCCCCAGTGTTGTGCCGGCCATTAGCTGGCTATATGATGCCAAAGGCCTCGCGAAATCTCGGAGAATGGCCGCGATTTGGCCGTGGCTTTCGGGGTTTTCCATGACAGTATTTTCTCACACCCTGCGCTCGGGTCCCGCGAACGGGGGACTCAGAATGCTCGGAAATTGGCAGCTAGCTTCCAAGCCGAACCCACCCTTCCCATTAACTCTTGGCCCGACAAACACCGTCGGGGCATTACCGAACGGCCAGCGGACACATCGCTTTATGGTTACATCCGATGACTTCGCCGGGATTTAGCGCTTAGATTTTGTTATGACCATGCTATCCCCCCCTCTCGGGTACCCGCCCAGGGGGTTCCACCACGTTCGTACTTATACTTTACGCAAGTCTCGCGACTTCTCCCTCGTCGTGTTTTTCGCGATGCTCGGGAAACAATGCAACCGATGTCTCCGGACTCGGAGTCGCGGCGGGTCCGCTGCCAAAAAGAGTCGGTGCAGGAAGCGGAAGCTGGATGGAGACAGTAAGTATATTCCGTGCTACCCACGACACCGAAAGCCGTGACTTCTGAGTCCATAAACTCTTCCTCTCCTTCGCATCGCCCGTCTTCAAAGACATGGTCAAACTCCGCCAACCCTCACCAGCGACGTCATCGACATGCCTGACCCACCCCGGGCATTGGAGGTCATCCTACACTTCATTTACCCCTCTGGTGATTAACGCGCGACTTGACCCTCCTATCTGAGGTTTTGGTCCTCGCCGATAAGTACGACATCAGGGCGGCGCAATCTCGATTACGGCCATCGCTCGTGGAGTTCGCGAAAACCGAACCTCTCAGGGTGCACGCGATCACTTGTAGACTCGGATTTGAGGATGAGATGAAGATGGCTTCGTCGCACACGATGTCGATCAAAAGAGTCGGCGCAGGCAACGGAACCTGGATGATGACAGTCATGGGACCCCGAACCCGCCTCCATCGCCAGAGTGTTTGGAACATTACCCTGCTCAACCAGAGCCTACGCGTGGGAGTAATCCCTAGGGTATGCTTTAGATGACCGAAAGTTGATAGAATCTGCCAGTTCGGGCGGGGGACAGAGTCTTCGCAACAAGTCTAATGACCACCGCAACAAGGTCGAAAGTTGGCTTGATTGAGATTACCGATTGAAGCGTTATTGAGGTTGATACGTTCAGAGCTCTTTGAGATCCTCATTCATATGTCCCATGCAGAGTTGGATGCCAATGCCACCCCAATCCAGGCTCCTGTCCAGCAGCACCATAGGTCTGACCGGTAATATCCGGGCTAGCGAAAATTTACTCTTATATCCTGTGTCAACCCAGCGACACAGTCCCAAAAAGGAAAGAGCTATCAACCATTCTGCTTACACCACTCTCCTCCCGCCAATTCGGATTCGTCTTGTCCTCCTCATCTACAAGGCTGGCTAGGAGCCTGACCCCAATCGAGGTTGCGTGTTCCGGCTTATCAGCAACCATTCACTTGTCCAACAGACACTCGGATAAAATGTCTGCGGGAATATGAGGTGATGGAGCTCGCGCGATTTCCAGGCACTGTTTTGCCACCGGTTCAACCTGTTAGGATACAGATATACTACCCCCAAAATGCGATCTCGTCCCAACTCCCTGTTTTCGAAATCGCAGGTAATATCGCAAAGATGTAGGTCAAGTGTGAATACCGGTTGGTCACTTCCGCTTCCGTCAGGAAAATCGCGATTTCTTCGGTGTTTTCCCCGGCCAGATTTGGGCGCCTACAGGCCTCGGACTTCCGAGAAGTGGCCACTTGGCTTCTGTGCGCTGTCCGCCACTTCCCATCACTTTCAGCACTTTGAAAGTGATCGGACACTGTTCCCTGATGTCCAGCCCCCTCAACGGCGTCGGGTGTTAATCACAGATCCTTTCTTTGGGAAAACTCCTTAATCCCGGATGGGGCGGGTACGCTCTGATGGCCAATGCGCTCTAACGACAGCTTCACACTCGCTTCTCAATCATCAATACGATGAAACAAATGCCCGGTATATATCTGGGGAGGACATGGGGTGGGCCTCCTCAGTCCCCTCCTCCCTCCTCTCTCTGCCTGTCCACAGTCTAGCCCCCACACGTCCCATCCGCAGGACCTCTAGGAATGTTGGTCTCTCGGTTTGTGAAACTCGCCCTCGCGGCTGCAACCCTACTCGGGCAACCTGCGTTCGCAAAACCGCGCTGCAAACCTTCTGTTCGACGCGAATGGAGGAGCCTGGCCTCCAGTGAGCGCAAAGAGTGGATTGATGCCGTCAAGGTCAAACGTATTCAGTTCAACGTCATTCTCGGAAAACTGACGCTTCCGCACCCAGTGTCTCAACAAGTTGCCTCATAGCTCTGCTTTGGTGCCGACCTTCAACACTTCCTACAGCGTGATTCCACCCGTCAACACAAGCGGCTCATACTTTGACGGTCCGTTGATATCGCCCGCTGTCGAAGGTGTTGCTTATTCCATATCAAAACAGATTTCGTCTACGTCCACATGGATCTCAATCTAATTGTAGGTCCCCGTTAAACTCATCCACCCCCCAGGCAACAACTAAAACAAACGTAGATCCACGACACTGGCCAGTTCTTGCCCTGGCATCGTGCGTACATCAAGGACTTCGAAACAGCCCTGAAGGAGAAATGCGGATACAAGGGCACCCAACCATACTGGGACTGGACCCTCGGTATGACCTCGATACGTTCTTTCCACGTCGCTGACCTAACTCGCCCTATGACAGACTCATCAAATTTCCAGAACAGCACTTTCTGGGATCCAGATGCCGACAGCGGCATTGGGGGTTGGGGTGACCCCAATAATAACAATCAAATCACCAGCGGTGGATTCGCCAACTTCACCGTCTCGTATCCCACGCCTCACAGGATCTGGCGCCTGTACGAGTCTCTTTCTCCCGACGGTGAATCCTTGGCAGCAAGGTTCACGCCCGAGAGTCAAAGGGCCATGGTAGCCGGCACCGTAGGGGATTTCATTGGTTTCCAGGCAGCTTTCGAACCGAGGTCGCATGCAGCGATTCATCGTAGCGTGGGAGGGTGTGTAAACCTCTAATAAGTTGTTGTACCGCTCACTCACGGAGCCCACGCAGGGATCTTCACGGGGACTGTGCTACAACCGCTCCTCCTGATTGTGTGGGTGGCCCAAAATGGTCCCTCAACGGTACGCCTCTAATTGGTGCCAATACCCCGGGATGTAGAATTCTGACTTTTCATTAGATCCCTTGTTTATGCTGCACCATTCGGTAAGGGGAATAAATGTGGCGGTCCAATTTTCTGACAGGTCTTCTCCCCCAGATGGTCGACAAGCTCTGGTATGACTGGCAAAATGCTAACCCCGCCAATTTCTGGTCGTTTACTGGAGGTTCCGTCCCCGTTCCCGACGACCCCGCGTGGCCGAACGGGGGTCCTCCCTTCATGAACGTGCGTAGCCTTTTGTCAGCCACCTGTTTGGTTAACGAACCCTTTCGCAGTTCTCGACGCCGATCCCGACGGATGGTATTATGGACGATTATACCGTCTATGAGGTGATGGACACTCGGAACGAGAGGTTGTGTTACACTTATGCATGAACTCTTCACATTGGAGTGCTTGTGGCTGATGTTAGGGGGACCACGACGGACTGATCACACATGAACTTAATGACTGCGAGGCGTTTCTTGATATATTGATTTACATGCGACCGACAATACATACTCTACTACCCTTCTCCCTCTAGGGAATAAAAAACATCATTTCTGGACCCAAAGACGCTGAAGCACAACTCGTAATGGACTTCGCTCGTCGTCGTGTTTCTCGCGATGTTCGGGAAACAATGGATCAACCGATATCTCCAGAGCTGCGGCGGGTCCGCTGCCAAAAAGAGTCGGTGCAGGCAGCGGAAACTGGATGGAGACAGTATATTGCGTGCTACCAACGGCACCGAAAGCCGTGACTTCTGAGTCCATAAACCCTTCCTCTCCTTCGCATCGCCCGTCTTCAAAGTCGTGTTCAAACTCCTCCCAGCCCTCACAAGCGACCTCGACCATCGACATTATCGACACGGCTGATCCGCCTCGGGCGTTGGGGGTCATCCTACACTTCATTTATCCCTCCGGTGATCCACCCGCGATCAACGACTTGACCCTCCTATCTGAGGTTTGGTCCTCGCCGATAAGTCCAACATCAGGGCGGCGCGATCTCGATTTGAGGATGAGATGAAGATCGCTTCATCGCACACGACATCGATCCACCTCCCTGGCCTCACAAAACTGCCCGACGACTTCAAGTTGATCCCTACAGCAGAGTATCGTCGCCTCATTCTCCTCCACGCAAGGTATCGCAAAGAAGTCGAGGCTATTTCCACCTGTCATCCGCAGGTTCCGCTCTCCGCCAAGGGATTGTTCCCTGGTGTGGACCTAGGGGCTGTGATTGAGGCATCTGTACGGCAACCCGTTGTAGCAGCTATCAGAAAGGGCGCACCTCTGAACTACGAATCGCTTACGTTGGCGGTAAAAACGGGTCATAACGTTAACACCGAAACTGGCGCGATTGGAAACGTCATCCGTTCCATCCTTGATAAAGCCAATGCTTTGAACCTAACCGTTTAGTGTGTACGAGTACTTTTGTGTGGTCGGGCTCTGTGTGATGCATAGGTAGCTGGTATTGTTGAGTTTTCCGAGGAGACATGGTGGGATGTACGTCGCGACAGTCTCCCTGGGGCCCGGTTCCGATTGTATTTTGTGGATGCTAAACTGACTGTCGATAAAAGGCTATGCGAGTATCCTCGGGCTGAATGTACAACATGTGTGGCATATCCAATGCAGGGAGAGATATTCACCGCACTTCCATGCATAACGTCGGTCAACTTCATCGAATTCCGGTCGGTAGACAACCAGAAAGTCCGCGCGTAATGGAGGCTGCCACGAGCTTATAGGCATTCTGGCGTGGTTCGAACGTACGAGGTGGGTAGACGATTAGGGCCAAGCCGGATGGCAGCACCCCCTCGTGCTCGTGGTTGGACTCCATTCTTCCCCCTCGAGGGTGGGGTGGGGTCGTGCCACCCCTTGAGACTGAGGTGGGGGTGCAATGATCATGAAGGGTCTTTTGGCGCCGATTATGGTAGGCGGGATGGCCACGGCTCAAATCCGCGCGAGTGATCGAGAACCTCGTGCCAGTTGAGTAACGTTACTGTCCCCCTCCTGGGTGCCCACCGGGGCGTTCCACCACTCATATCCATTAAATAATACTTGAACTGCATTATGTAAGCAAGGTTTTTTTGGCCCTATTCGGAGTGGATGGCCACAAAAAGTCTAAAATAAAATCCGGAAAAAATACCGTCGTATGTCGGTTGCAGATCGCGACCGATCCCGCTAAACGCGGCCTTGAGCAGACGATAATT
>Ga0307515_10014499_pt1 | contig 14599 bp, 17 predicted proteins | sample 17_EM_MG_FD_194513 | JGI IMG/M metagenome (GOLD analysis project Ga0307515, IMG submission 194513) | Populus trichocarpa ectomycorrhiza microbial communities from riparian zone in the Pacific Northwest, United States - 17_EM | ecosystem: Host-associated > Plants > Roots > Unclassified | place... | reverse complement strand
CCTACACTTACATTATGTATATATAGTCTCTCTTCTTTATAGATAAATCTATACACAAGTTCTTCCGTTTAACAGAAGCCCTTAGACAAGCTCGTCGCATTAATAATATCTCTTTCTCTAACGGGGCTATTCGTTATCTAGTTAGCCTATTATCAATATCAAGTCCATACGCAGACGTCAGGAAAGAAGAACTCGTATATTAATTAACCTATAAAGAAAAGAGACTATATATACATAAGGAAGGTGTTAGAAATTAAGGGGAAAATAAGGGTGGGTACGTAATAGGCTAATAGGGTAATAGGCTAAATCCAACCTGAATCGACACCTATACAGCAATAATTCTAGCGCCCACCGTCCGGAGTCGCACATTCAACGTGTCGTAGGTGCGGTAAACTGTTCTATAATAGAGAATGGGAGGAGTTGGACCACGATAGACGAGGCGTACGTTAGACGCGCAACCGAGAGTTACCTATCGTGACTTCTTGCTTTTATTATCAGCGCCCGGGTTGTCGCCCAGCTATATTCTACCCTACTGTATGCAGCACTTTGTTTTTATGGCAGAAATAGGAGTCTACTACGTTGTGGGGGGCGCTGCTTGGTGCGCAAGGGTGGGTAATAAACGTCCGGCATTATTTTATAGCAAACCCTCTCCATTACGTCAGCTCTAATTGGGCTTTATTAAAATACTATACAATAGAGAATAAATTTTAAATCGAAGAATAACTAAATGAGTTTTGAAAATAAGCTTTGCGCTGAATTCTGCCTGCTATAATCCTATACATTCAACGTAATGGCTAATAAACCGTTCCTCTAGCAAGTCCTTGTATACCAGCCCCCGCATCCATAAACCTAATACAAATTTATATAACACCGTTTCAATGACCACTTACCTTATCATCTGTCCTTGTGTCAGGGGGTAGGGGCACATCTAACTCAGACGGATTAGGTGGCCACTGCGGACTCATTCTCGGCGGACTCATCCCCGGTGGACTCCCTGCGCCAGACCTCCTAGGATGCGTTAGCAGTCAGCGCTTCATTTCGTACTCATACGAAGTACTATAGCATTACTTACCAATCAGAATATTGCGCAGGACCAAAATACGGATGAAAAGGGCTTGTTAAATTTCCTGCCCGTAGGGGCTCATCGCCGACAGTTTGTGTGTAGAGTGGTTCGTCAAATGGCTGAGTCATTGCGCTGTTTCCATAATTTCTTGTTTGGACAGGGATGAAGGCATTGCTACCGGTGTTGGAAAAACGTTCGCCTTGGCTAGGAGGAACAGTAGTAGACGACATGGCGGTCGCAGGGTTGCTGCGGCTCAGCATTTGCTGCAATGTTTGGACGCGTCCGATAAAGAAGAAAAGGGCGACGGCAATCAAGATAGCAGTGATAGCGCCGATACAAATACCTACAATCGCGCCGGTGGAGAGTTCGGTATGCTCAGAGGTTATTGGAGAGGGCGCCGAACTAGGGATAGCTCCCGTTGAGGTCGAGTATGCATAAATCGGGATCGATGTAGTCTTTATCGTTGAGGTTGTCGTCAGAAGTCCTTCGCCTGGAAAACTATCGCCTGGGTTCAGGACATATGGTGATTTTAGAGCCAGGTCTTTCTGATTTTGGAGCGAAACAGATGCATTCTGCTCATATCAGCTTTAGCAGATGAGACTGACCGAGGGGGTATGCTAACCGGATTGATCACAGCGACCATGCCGAACCGTATACACGCCAGAGGGCCTGAGCAATAGAAGAATGTCGGTTCCGTGTCATTAATGATAAGAGACCATGATGGAGGCTATAATGACATATTAGAGTAATCACCAATACAGTGGCTGCAGGCGCGTGTTCTCATTGTACTCCGCGCGCGTTATAGAATCAATGATTAGACTCACCTCATCAAGGACAGCATCAACGGGTTTAAAGCCGGAGGAGAAGCCGACTTTACCTTTCCCAGTCATCTCGTATGGTATGCATGGAAATTGGTACTCGGCGCGTACAACAGAATGGTTCTGAGGGTAAAATCGAAATTTGATAGTATCACCAGGACTTGCCTGGGTGACATCGGGTCTAAAAGTGTAGTCGCCATTGCCAACCGAGATGGTATGCGTCTGAGCGGCGGCACTAGACGTCGACGATGCTGTGATAAAGGAGAGTGAGGCTTGAGAAGGACTCCGGGCAAATACAAAAAGGAGTGCTGGAGTAGAGAATATACTACGCCGAACCATATTGCTGGTGCTGATGACAAATTACTAAGAATTAACTCGGGGTTATGTGGTTAAATGGAAGGTTATTGCTAGAATTATGGGATATAACGAGTGCATTTTGTCTGCAACTTTGTGGAAGATTATTGGGGCCGAGGAGGCGACTTCGAGCGACGACGAAAAGTACCAAGTAAATTGAAGAAAGCTAAAAAGCGAATATCCAATGAAAGTATCACGGCTGCAAATTCGAAGATGCCAATGCTGCAATTCTAGACACCGCACTGGGTCTATGGAAGGCTTGTGGCAAGGTTTTTTTATAGCGTGCAGGGCAAAGGGCTGGGCGACTTGGCTTTGAACGGAATGAGCCGTCGAGCGGGACGCATCTATGTGATGTTCATACCTTTGTATGTCGTGTGGTGGTTTAATGGGAGAACCAGAAAAAGAAGTGGGTGGCTTGGCACCCTCCAAACAGTCTAGTCCACCTGTGGGGGCCATTTTACGGCATAGTGAAACATTTCACCGGACAGGCCTCGCCAGAATATCAATCGGCTCTTATCCCTTGCACCGCCGATGTGCTTACGATCGTGGCCCGTGCACGACGATCAAGAACAAGGATAGCCTCGCGAGCTTCCTTAATGAGCAAAATCAGGCAATTTGATTGGCTCGCACGGGCCACGGCTTTGAGTAATCCGACAACGGTGCAAGGGATAGGCTGCGATGATCGGCCTTGCAGCGGCGCCTGACAGCTCCGCCTTACAGCTCCACCGACCGTCCTAATCGAGGGGCGTGTGATCCGTCGCAGTACTCACTCGCGAAAAAGTCCAAAAATTTTGTGGCTCCTTCATTGGCTTGACCCCTCTCTTCTGATAATACCTGACTGGCCCTTAACTTTGGAGGTGAAGTTTATGCATCGTGTAAAGCCGCTAACACACCTGATTCCACCACTTTTATATTAGAGAGACCTCTCCACCATAGGCATAACTAGCGGTAACTCCGTTGTGTCATACATATCTTGCACTCGCTTTGTGGATGGATACACAGGCTGTCCCGTAATGCAACAACAATTCTCCTTCGTCACTCAGTCGCTTAAAGAGACTTGGACGGTATCTGTGGAGAACTACACAGAGCATGAGGCGTCTCTGGACGGGACCCAAGGTTTCGGATGCCCTAGTTTGGGTTGCAATGACTTCGGTCCTTCTGTGCCTACTGCAAGTTGAATTAGGTAGATTTTTCGGCAACTGGGAAGGCGGAACCTACCGCTCAGAACTCGCGGTCCTTTTCTCATATAGCGGTGGGTTTGTATTAGCTTTGGCTCTGCTCTATTCCATGCACTGTGGAGAAAGGTACTCCTTTTATTGAGGCAATTAGATCGCCTAGATACTGGGCAGCAGCTCGGGTTCGGATGGTTATTTTTATGCCTATTCGTTGTAATGATAGATTCGCTGGCGCCTGAAGATCTACGATTGGGAGTACGTCAGTGTCTAATGTTTATTCCCTTCCCTATTTGCCATTTGTTATGTCTAACCCCACCCACTATAATTGCTTGTAAAGTGCACATTTGATGCTCGGACCCTACACGATTTAGGACCGATAACCCAGTGATCTTCTTGGACTGGACTGGAGTGGATCCGAGCTCAAATCCACTCCATCCAGCTAGTAAATTGTTTGACTCCAGGAGCTCCACGGAGCTCCAATGCATTTATGTACTATATTTAGAAAAGCTTGGCATTATTATGGTATTGTAAAAGGAAGTATAGATGTAGAACAACTTGCTAAAAGCTACCTATATTACGCCTTACTAATAACCTTAGTCTTATAGTTAATCTTAATAGCCGTATATTGCTTATCTAGCTCCTCTTCCTCCTTATTAATTATATGATCTTCCACCTAAGTAGAGGCCTCCGCGGCAACTGCGGTAGCAAGTTAAGCCTTAGTAGCTTCCTTAAGCAACATCCTTTTGTAATCCTCTCCTACCATCTTATCTACTTCCTTATTATCAAATGTGCCTTTTTATAGTGGCCCGTACAAGTGCCGAAGAACCTTATTTACCTTAATAATATCCATTCATAATTAGGAACGTTGGTCCTTAAGAAGAATTTTATAGCTGCTAAAGAGCTACTTATATTTGTTGCTTATGGGAGGCACGGCTAAGATATTAAGCGCAAATTAAGCAAGATCTGGTTAGCTCTTATAGCGATCCTACTAGTATTATAAGACGTTAAAGTATTAATTCTTAGCAAGAAGTACGCGGTTAGTAGTAAGATATTCCTTAAAACAATTAACTGGTAGTGGGTTATTACATTTTTAATAAGTCGTCTTAAGGCGTTTATAAGCTCGGGCGGAGGTATATATCTTCTCTCTTATAGCTAACGGCTGTGGAGCTACTAGTGTAAATAAGGGTGAAGGTTAGCAAAAGCTTTTGCCTTTATATTTAAGCTAGAGCTCTCTTACTACCTCCTTTGCTTTTAAGATCTAAGCCGCCTTCTCTTTATACTACCCCTATTAGTTATAAAACCACTACGTCTTAAGAGTCGGGTTAAGAATAATTGCTGTATAGTAAGCTGCTGTGTTATTAGCCTTAATATAATACTTCTCGTACTTCTACTAAGTAGCCTCTACGTAGGCGGCCAAGTAGCGATAACCTTATACTTTAGCCTTCTTTTTTAATTACTTTAAGAGCTTAATAAACTTGTGCTTTATACTCTTAAGCTTAAGCAAAAGCCAGTCTAGGGTTTGGAAATAGTTAGTAAGGTTAGTATGCTTGCCTTCTACTATAATAGTAGCCTTATAGAACGTTTCTAGGTGATTATATAGGTGTTTAAGTTATTTTCAATAATACTCTTATAGTAGATCTTCCTTAGAAAGCTGCTTTGTACTTATTACTAGATAGTAATTACTATAGAACTTTATAATACGTTCCTTATAGTTTAGAAAGCGTAATATAGCTAAGAATAATAAGTTCTAACGCGTCTGGTTATTTTAAATAAGTTGGCCGGTGGTTAGTATAGATATGCAAGAGAGTTAAATTTTTTAATAGAGTGGATTTGGCTAATTTAGTTAATTTTTCTCTAGAAGAAATAAAATCCGGCGCTAAGCTGCGCGAAAATTGCTAAAACTTAACACCAAAGCTCTATATAAGATCTTATTACTTACCTCTAAGCCATTAAATTCTACTAATAGGCCTCTAATTTTAATCCTCCGAAAAAAACTACGACGCTAAGGAGTTATATAAATATATTATACGAGGTTATAAAGCAATTTAACGGCTCTATACTTTCTCTATAACTCCTTAATCTTCTTAAAGTCTATTTTATAATAAGCCGTTACCAGTTCCTTATAAACTCCCTTTATATCGCTTCTAATTATAAATGCCTAGGCGTAAAGGTTTATAATATAGCTAAAGTAATATAGTCAACGTCCTTTGCAAATCTTTACTGATATATTTAGATATAGTGTATAAAGAATCGCGTTAATATACGTATCGTTTAACTCCGTATTATCGGCTATAAAATACCCAATATTACCTGTAATCCCATAGTCGCGAAATAGATCTATAAGGACGCCCGCTATATTCTTACTAGTGTACTTACTAATAATTTTACGGAGCCCGAGAACTATATAGCAACGCTTATTATCTTCGCTAATAAAATAGCCTATGACACTAATAATCGCGTGCGCGTTTAGTAACGTCTATAAGTTAAAGGAAATTAATATTATACTTCAGGCGCTCTTAAGCTCTTTCCTTAATAACTCCTTCCGTTGCTTAAACGATTATATAACCTACCCATAAATCATCTTTCCTACCTATAGAAGAAACTTTTAAAGCCTAGGGTAGAGGAAGAACAACAGCTGTTAAAAGTAGGCGTTTTTAAATTGGAAGAAGGCAATATAGTAGTAAATAATCTATTAAATTAGGAGAGCTTTAAAGCTATTAAAGTTGCGATTTATATTAAGCAATCTAGCCTCTAAATATTCCTTAATTATTAGCTAATTTAAATCTACTAGTTTTGTAGAGAGAAGCTCGCCCGTTGCCTTATCTAAGTAGTAATCTTATATAAGGTAATTTATGGCAGTTATTCTTCCTAATAACACCACGTAGAGCTCTTGCTTATGCTTTAATCGCTTATAAATATAGTAGTAGTAGAATATTCGGCGATCCGTAAAGGATTTCAGCTAGATATCCTTACCCTACTTTTAAATTAGTAAGGATCGTTGCTTAATATTCTTTAGGGTTTTAGTAAGAGCTTTACACCAAATATATTGCTTTCCATAGAGCTTAAACTCCTTAATTGTTTTTAACTTATCGGCTTTTAGGTTAAGGCTCTTAGGCGCAAGAATTACGTCGTTAGATACAGAAGGCAATTCAGTTAATAAATATCGCTCTATGGCGGTAAGGAAAAAGATAAGGGTAGATCAATTAAAGCGACAACAACGGGGGTAGGAGGAAACAGTTATATACACCAGAGTTTTTAGATTGTATAGTTCATACACCCAATTCTAAAATTAAAGCTCGTCCTTACTCGCTAATTGGCTCACCCTTACATTACACCTGCCCAAATTGGGTTAGAGAATTGGAGCTCCAAGAGCTCCACGGCTTCAAATCCACTCCATCCAACCAATCAAATCGACAGGATCCAGTCCAGTCAAACTACGGCTCCACCATGGAGCTCCTGAATTAACCCAGTCCAAGAAGATCACTGCGATAACCGTCATTGTGATGACGGCCTCTGGGTGATCGGAAATGGCCTCTCCTACAATGTCGTCTGTCAACGTTTCAAAACGCCAGTACTGGGCCGGCCTCTCTCTTCTACTCCTTATAACTTTCCTCAGAGTATCGAGCAGCTTTCTCATAAGTATGTTCCGCTGCTTCTGGATTCCGTTTCTTGTCTACACGGAATGTTGACAGCTTCTCAAGTCTATTTTCGCCACCGATGATTATTTAAAACCGTATTTCGTGACAGTCGTTAACTCGGCTGCTTTTATCCTTGGGATTATTTCAAATGCGACCTTACCTGTGCTTCTGAGGGAATTAGACAGACGTTGGCCATCGGGATCCGAAGGCTCTGACATTCAAGCGCCTTCTTCCACGTATTCGGACGAGGATGGACTGATGGCTTCCTACGCCGCAACGAATGTGAAAGGAGGAGGTGACCTCTCACACAGTTGGAATGTTACCATTGTAACGGAGCGGACAGAGTTGCTTCAGACAACGTCTAAAGGAGCATCACTTACTAACAGTCCAAGTGCTGATTGCAGTGAAAGGAAGCCAACCGCCACCCTAAATTTGGCAGAAACCGCAAAGCCGGGGTTGAGAATGTGTTCACTCTGGGTAAGCCTTCAATCTCAATTTCGCTTTCCCTTGTATTCGTCCTGAGACTGATACCTCCACAGTTTATCGTTAGTAGAATTCCTTCCTTACACTCCCCAAAGCCGCTAATCTCCTAAGCTGGCCCCAATTCCAGTCAAACTATCTACTCGCTGCCTGCCTCACGCGCACCGCAGTCGGTAGTGCCACAATCCTAACGGCAACCTCCAGTATGTCATCCCATTCGAACTGCGGCATCCACAACTGCAAATCTCCACTCACCCCGGAGCTTTCCCATCCGACAGGCATCTAGGTCCTCCTCACCAAATGCCATCCTCCGGACTGAGCTCTTCACCCTCTCCAAACTCGGCTCTCTGCTCACCCTCTCCGGTGCCGCCCTTGTGGGTGCTTCCTCAACTGGAAGCAGTTCTAGCAACTCTGACGGCAGCATCCTTTTTCCTCCCAAGTCCCACCTCTAGCTCGCCACCGGCAACGCTATGGCCCTCCTGGCCTCTCTGATTCACGCTGTCTATACTGTTCTGCTTGCGCGCTCACTGGCTGGATGGCGGGCAACACTCCGCTGCTTTTCGGCTGCATTGGGCTCTCCAGCGTGCTGCTGTTTGGCCCGGGATTGGTCCTACTAGATAGGCTTGGGTGGGAGGCGTTTGAGCTGCCTGGGGAGAATACGATTTGGACAGTTGTTCTAGTATGTTTGTCCGTTTTCTTTGCGTTTTTTTTTGGTAAGGGCTTCGAAGGGAGCGTGTCGGCTGCTTACTGGTTTGAATCTTCCTTCTCGGGCCAGTTTTATCCCCTGTGATCCTGAAAACTTTAGGGACGATGACTAACAGATGCATTTCTCTACAGGGTAATGCCGCAGTTTCAGCTGTTAGACTTGGCCTGGGTGGCAGGGATGGTGAGGACTTCGCCTCTCATTGCGACCGTCGGGGTGAAGTTGACGATTCCATTGGCGTTGGTGGTGCAGGTTGTGTGGGCCGGAGTTTCTGGGCCGGTGCTGTATTGGGTCGGCGCGGGAATAGTGTGTGTAGGATTTGTGGTCGTCATTTGGGGAGGCCAATCTGAATAGCTTTGGTTGCAAAACAAAATTCTAGTGAAACAAAGGTTACCACCGGTTCTGAATTCACGGGCTGAGGCATGTAATGGTGTACATATGATCTGAGATGAAATCCATAAATATTTCTTTCCGGTACTAAGTCCGATGGGCCACGAGGGTGCTTTGCAAAAGTATTGATGAACTGAGTGATGATAGATTGAAGTTCTAACTACCACGAATATAGGCCTTTAATATAGGCTTATACGGTGTAGCAATCAATAAGTGATTGCTACGAGTCTGCTTGTATAAGCAGGAAACGCGTGTAGAGGACTCTTCGAGATCCATCTTCAAGTATAGCACACAACCCCTTACTCAATAATTATCGAGAACCCTTCAAACAGGTCCAACTATCTCTGCTGAGCTATTTTTCGTCTTTCCCCTCCTGCTCACTGTCCCGAATAATAGCCCCCTCCACAGCCCCTAGCTCCGCCACCGTCCCCCCTTCTTCCCTCGCCGCATCTAGCGCATCCATGTCTTCATCCACACCATCATACTTCCAAAAGCGCCACCAAAAAACTGCCGTCACGAACGCCATTGCCCCCGCCAACCCCGCATACAGCCCCACCATTTGGGGATCCTTCGCGGCCGGCGAAACCGCCAATCTAAGCGCCTGGCCCAGCCTGGTTGCTAGCAGTGAGAGCGCCTGCACGACGACCTTCATGTTGCGCGGCTTTCGAGTACGCGTACTCGGACGCTGTAATGGACGCGAAGATCTCCGCGGGCGCCAGCACCACGTACACGGGCGTCTGCAGCCACACTGACATGGTGTTCGGGACGCTGCCGCCCCGCGATGCCGGGCAGGCCAGCGGTGCAGAAAAGCACGGCGGTGCGGTGTAAATGGCGCGCTGGATGCCTGCGGCGGCAGCCATGGCAGCGACGGTGAGGATGAAGCCGATGGTGATGCGGGCGATGGGGCGGAAGGGGATGCGGTGGGTGGAGAGGAATGGGTAGAGCAGTTTTTGGATCAGCGGGGCGAAGATGATGCAGGCAAGGGCGTTGAGGGCGTAGATGGCGTCATTGGGGACGCCGGAGAGTTGCATTTGCCCCGCTTGCGAGACGAGATTGTTTTGGATTTGGTTGAAGCACATGTAGAAGATTGTGAAGCCGAAGCTTGGTATTAGCGGGCCGAGTTAGAAGCATAATTCGTAAGAAGGGGACGAATGAGGTGCTAGGGAATGCCGGGGAATGCTGAAACCAGTTAGCTAGGAGAGTTTGAACATACAGAACTTTGCAAGCCACAATGCCGCGTTTGATCTCTGCTACGAAGTGGTCATCCTAGGGCACACTGTGTCCGAAGTGCTCTAGTTGGTAAGATGGCCCAGCTGCAGATAGACGGAATCCATTCTTTGTAACATGAAATAGTACTCGTGATGCATCGGGCAATATGTGACTCCGTGGCGGAAGTTTCACTATGCTTAGTAAGTGTAAATCCAAAATAAGTGTTAATTTTGCATACCAAAATTTTTGTGACCAACGAGGAGCATCGCAACCGCTACACTCAAAAAGCTAGTTGGTAAAAGATATGCAGCCCAGAAACCGCGTTCTTTCTCAAGGTACGTTGTCGCTATAGATGACAAGGAGACGATATTTACAAACCTATGCGGCCTCGTTAGATCAGTCATGATGAGCGTATCTGTGAAGGGCAGTTCCCGCCAGTAATAAACATTGTATATGTACTGTATAGTCATGGAACGGTCTGCGATTACTCTCTCTCCCTTCTCTGTAGTCTTGAACCTTGGCTTTAGATTGGTATACTGGTCCGCTGTGATAGTGGCAGTTAGAATAATTCCGTTCCATAAATTTATAAGAAGCACACCTATAAATGGAGACACGGTTGACTTGACGCCGCCAACTCCGATTGCGATTAGTGTTGCTGCCGTTGCGAACCCTCCGATGCTTGCTCCGGGATTCAGGGACGTAGGCAAAGATGTCACAAACAGGATCAAGCAACCGCATATATAAAACCTGCCGACATTTTAGCGGCTTTAACACTAATGAGACAGTCACTCAAAGGAGTCTCAAAAGCACGCACAATAAGCCGAGCCAGGTATCGGAGACTACGGCAAATGCTATAGGGCTGACATAGCTAAGGAAGAAAAAGGCGTAGTAAATGACCGTCGCTCTAGACTGGCCAAGATCCAAAGCCCCCGGATGAGCTTTATCTGTCAGGGAATTCTGCATATAATTCTCTGGAATAGATTTAGCAACAAATAAGTATTGCCCTTAGTAGACAATTTACATACGCCACGGCGCTGTGATACCATAAAATGTGAAGCGTTCTGCTGCCCCAACAAAGGCTGCGATCCAAACAATGCCAGGAATGTCATCAACTACGTGCCGAAGATTTTTGACTTCATCTTCAGTTGGACTGAGGTTTTCCAAATCTGAGGTAGTAACATCGTGTACCTGCGACATGGTAAAGACTGCAGAAAGAGTGATATGCCTTAGGTAGGGTCACGAAAAGCCACGTCGAACTTGCCGACGAATCTCGCATATAACCTTCTGTGGACCAAGTGGCGGTTACTGTCGGCTCATTTTGAATCGTGCAGTCAACACTAACTTATTCTCCAACAAGGTGATCAGAGCTTCCTTGGCATATTTAGCGTCTTGCAGATTTAGGATTGGTGGTCAGATTTCCCCGGGGAGCTTCTTATCAAGCAGACTATCCCTTGCACCGTAGGGCCCTAGTCCATTATTGCAGCTCAACGGGCGGCTTGCATAAGCGCTTATTTATAAATGTGGGTACGCAAGGGCTGCTGTCGCTTAAATCTCTTAACACGCTACGATTTTGTGGAGGCCCCGGTTTCTCTTGTCTCTTCGCCGAATCTCCTCCGATACTTGCCGGACTCCTTGTGAATCTATGGCCCGAAGTAACGTTACCAGCCAACGCCATTCCAAGCGACCACTACGCCGCACGCTCATCGTCAACCGGCAACTCTCATTTGCAAGCTGTATCCACGGCGCCCTTTAAATATAGCTTTCCTCTCAATTAATTGGAATATCCTGATATACAATGGTGACATATTCGCAGCATTTTCCTTTTGAGTCTTGGCTCGGCACCCATGGGCATTTTGGTCTTGATTCTTCTAGTCATGGAGGTAAGGCATGCCAATGAATGTTTGACTCCAAGAATAAAACGAGTGTCTCACATGGATTCATATTCTGGTGCTGTGCTATATAATCACAATCCGCTCGACCCCTTACCGTCAATGTTAATCTTTATAATAATCTTGATCCTGCGCTTTTCGCGTGATGTCCAGCATTAGTATTCGCGAGCTGACAATTATATTTTTTCTTAAGACCGCTTTAGCTGTAGATGGGCTCTTGAAGATCATTCCGAGAGCTCGGCAAATCGGTCTAGCAGGACTCTCATCGTCGTGATGGAGAATCATCCGTCTGGACTCGCACCCGAAACGGATGTATTGACGCTTTCGGAAGACGGTATTTCGCCTTCTCTTGGTGGAGAGCAAGGCATAGGCACTTCAAGGCTAGTTAAAACATTACATCCAGGAACTAATCCGAATATTAATATCACGTCGCAGCCCGAGTCTTACCTTCCTTAAACAGGATTGCGAAGCTCACACGTTTCTCTTATCTGCGTTTAGAGAGGCAGCATACTCCTTAAAGAGACCAGCTGCCACATTCGCCTTTTTTCTATCAGACAGAGATGGATATATCACTCGATCAGACTTCGTAAATCTTCGGATGAGAGGGTGTCAGTGATCTACTTGGACTGGAGCTATCTTGGAGCGCCATATGGATCGCCTAAACTTCTGGAGCTGGATCGCTTGATTTTATTGGTGGACTAGACTGGATCTGTGCTTATGGAGGCTCCTAGCGCTCCAGTTCCATTCCTTATTTAGACGTGAGGCTAAAAAGGACAGGACGCTGAGGAGTTAGTGTAGGTGGTGGCGGCCAATCAGTGACTTTTATAGTATTACACCGTCTCAAAAGACGGTCAATTGCCTGTAGAATTAAGGAGTTACCCTCCCGTCGCTCCTACTACGCATACTACTTATTAATTTAGTGTTTTATTTCTACTATAGCCGCTAAATAAACTCGCCCACCAGTAACGAATTAATCTAGTATTACGCGCTTCTTGCCTAATTACTTAGCTACACCCCTATCTAACGATATTATTCTTGCCCTAGAATCTATTAACTCTATAGCTAAAGGCCACCTAGAGGTAGAGGAGTTTAAATATAGCGGTAGGCAGTATATCCGGTGCAAGTCCCTTACGCTTGGCGTTAAAAACACTAAGCCTTATACGTTACCAATATAGAAATAGGGGGAAGACGTTCAGCTTAAGGGCGCGGTTGGCGATAGGAAGAAGGTATACTACTACTACTACATTTATAAGAGGGCGAGGCGTTAGCAGGAGCTTATAATAATCTCATTAAGATATACTACTGCTTTAGATTACCTTATTAACAATTACTAGATAAACCGATATACTAGCTTCCTTAAGCCTCCTAAACTAAGCAACTCTAACTAGCTAATAATTAAGGACTATTTTAAGCAGCGGGTGCTTAAGTAGAGGTTAAACTTTAAGGCGTTTAAGTAGCTGTTAATTAGGTAGATTATCTACTGTTATATTACCTTCTTCTAATTTAAAAACGAGTACTTCCGAAGCCTTCTCTATTACCTCTATCTAGCCCTTTTAAAATTCCTACTAAAAGCTAGAAAGATAATCCAGGGCTAGGTTATAGTAGAGTTTAAGCGGAAAAAGGATAACCTAAAGAAGGAGCTAGCCTCTGCTTATAGCTTTATATCTATATCCTTTAATTTATAAATATTACTAAACTCCTATATAATTCTTAGTATTATTAGTTATTTTATTAACTAATATAGAAGGCGATAATATATAGTTCTGGGGCTTTATAAGGTTATTAGTAAACACTCTAGTAAAAATATAGCAGCTATTCTGCTAAAGCTAATTAAGAAGTATAGATTTAAAGGCAATGTTAGCTATTTTATAGGTAATAATATAGAGTTAAATAATATATGCGTTAATGCGGTTCTTTAAGTTCTATACCTAAAGATGCTAGCAAAAAAATTAAAAGCTCGTTAGCTACGCTGCTTTAGCTATATTATTAACCTCTACGTATAAGCCTTTATAATTAGAAAGGACGCTAAAAAGATTTATAAGGAAATAGCGTCTACGTACCATAAGATAGACTTTAAGAGGGTTTAGGAGCTCTAGAAGAAGTAGGGGTCTATTAAATTACTTTATAATCTTATCTAGTATATTTAAATAACTCCCTAAAGGCGTGGGTTCTTTAAAAGTATTAAAATTAGAGGGGATTTAGCAAAGTATAACTGCTTAGAGGTAAGTAATATTTTTAAAAGTAGTAATATTCGCCACCTAGTCTGTTACTGGACTAATTAGATTATTAGGATTTAGTTCTACTATATCTAGCCGCCCTACAATCGCAATCTTCTATATTCTTATACTCTACTAAAAGCGACACTAATAATTTACTAGCTTATTTAAAATAATTAAACTCGCTAGAACTTGCTTTTTATAGCAATTACTTAGTTTCTAAATTACCGCGAATATATAACTCAGTTTTATAATAACTATATTTTATCTACTAACTTAAAGCCTCTTACTAAGGAGGACTACCTTAAGCCTCACTAATAGAAAGAGCTTAAATACCTTTATACGCACCTAAAATCTTTTTATAAGGCGACTATTATAGTAGAGGGTAATTATATAGGCCTTACTAATTATTTCTAGACGCTAGATTAGCTTATTAATAAACTCTATACTACTAAAGATTAATTTCTTAAGCTCGCGGCTCTAGCGACGGTCGTCTAGTTCTGGCGACGGTCTCTAGTTCTGGTGTCGACCTGAATCAGGTTATCTTATCACCGACTCAGCTGCCTCCCATTAACTTAGTCATTGACTTAATCATTGACTCGATCATCGACTCAGTCACCTACCCCTTGTTTCCATTGCCGCCCCCCTACCCCCGTCTCGGTCT
>Ga0307515_10014498_pt1 | contig 14600 bp, 12 predicted proteins | sample 17_EM_MG_FD_194513 | JGI IMG/M metagenome (GOLD analysis project Ga0307515, IMG submission 194513) | Populus trichocarpa ectomycorrhiza microbial communities from riparian zone in the Pacific Northwest, United States - 17_EM | ecosystem: Host-associated > Plants > Roots > Unclassified | place... | reverse complement strand
ATTGGTTTGTGATATAAGAATTGGGGCAGAGAGTGGCGTGTCACTAGCAACCTTTTTCTCCCAAATGTGCAGAATGTCCCATTCACGAATGGTACATTGCGGAACACTGGAAATAGCCCTCCCGAATTTTGATCAAGTCTCAGAATATATGCAAAGACTTGACCGCCACAAGGAATTTCCTGCAGTCCTGACAACACAGCACCCAGAAAATGGACTAAACACCAACACCAACACCCGAGAGCGAAGTGAAAGCTATCGACTTCGTCACTCAAACCGAACATGCAGCCGACGGAAGATTGGAAAGAAAGAGATCATTGAGGAAGAGAATGGCGATGCTGGTTTGAAATTCCAGGGCTCGGAATCTGAGGAGAGGGTTCCTGAGACGGTGGACTGGAGTACGGTGATCTCCTCTTTTCTGAAGAGGCGAGATGGGTGAATGCTGGAAGTCCAAATTTATAAAGTTGTAGGCATCCGGGTGATAAAGGCGGTACGATTGGAATCGAGAGTGGTCGTTGCGGAGCGACACTAAGCACAAGAACATAATACCCATCTGCGATATCTGGACGCCCCCCGCTGACCCCTTCATTTCCTCGTATTGTTGCAAGTGCAACCTCTGGGACGAGAAGGAGGCGGCCTAGATGTAGAATTCAAGGCGGCTGACTTCATCTGAAGCTTTGAAAGCTACTGAGTTTTCGGATGAGACAAATGAGGAGAGGGGATCAGATGAAAGTCAACGATCTCGTCTCCCATCTTTGGGGTCTTTGCTGTCTCTCCCGGTTCCTCCCACTAGTGACCCATCATTGACAAGAGCGAGACCTTCAAGATCAAGACCGGCAAGATGAAATATCAAAATTACATTGACTCCCCAGGACGTGGATCGAGGAAGTCGAACATTCCTTAAGGTCGCCTTCCCAAATTCTACAGACAATTGGACGAGAATGGACAGAGACGTGGGAGTCTTGGTAGCAGTTGCGGCTCCCTAGGGCCGCTCGGCCATGTCCGCTTCCAGCCAGGGAGACCTTTATTCTTTCGGCCTAACGTCGCATCGAGGTCTCGAGACGAGGATGGCAAGGGATCGGACAAGAAGTTTCCGGGTTGAAAGGAAGCAGGACTGGGATATATGGGATGGAAGTCTGACGAGACCCCAACTTGGCTTCTTTCAGCAGCATCTCGGATTCTGTCTCTCGAGGAGAGAATTCGTCCGACAAAACGCCCAGCGACTCAAGTTCCATCTACGTGGTCCTCAGTCTCCACCCGCCATCCATCTCCTCCATATACGCCGAACCTTAAACAGCTTGAGATTACCTCGTCGCCAACGGCAAATACCAACCAAGTATTATCCGGAGCAAGCACCTTTCAACGCCGAAAACGTCGGCCCTGCGGTATTTCTTCTCAAACTTCTTGACTTTGCGCTTCCAAGATGTGGTGAAATCGCCTCCCATATATGTACGAAGCTTCCGCAAATCGTCATGGCATCAGATGCGTGGCGGTATGCTCTGCTTCGTGAAGGCGCGACCAATTGGCCCTCCCAGCCCTTTCACCACTGAGCCTGAAGTCGCTCGACCAGGAACGGCGAAATGCGGCGTTCTATGCAGTGTGCTGCTCATAGAGAACGCTCAGGCCGGTATGTGAGCAAAGCCCGACAAGGAATGATGTGACTGATATTGTCGAATAATCGAAGACTAGGAGATGGGATGAGAAAGAAGAAGTTAAGACGAAAGCAAAGTTTGCGGAGTCCATCCTTTGATTTCATCTCGTAATGCTCGTTCTTCAGATCAGACGAAATCGAAGAGGTGTGGGACGGGATTCTGCGCTCCCAATTCCATCTTTCAAGGATCGGCGCTGTGGGTATAGGTGATCTGGGAATGGATCGATTTGGAGCTTCCATGGGGTGGAGCCACTGGTCCTATAGAACTCTGGAAGAGCGCCCAGAGAAGCCACAGCATTATTTCCAGGAAGTGCTGTAGAATCGATTACCGAGTCGGTGGCTGGGTCGAGTGGAAGAGGCTGCGTAGGTCGGATGTCGCAGGTAGTGCGAATGCATAGCGCATCTAACCGGAATATAAACGTGTATATAAATACTTTCGACCAAATGAACAACTCGTCTCGACGTTTCATCATAATCTGGTCGACGGGATGAAATTCTCTTCTCCCTCAGATGAGAGCTGCATGTATCCTGAGAGAAAGAGATGAAATTGAAATTTCCATGAGAGCAGAGGAAAGAGAGACGACGGGGGGATTGGTGGATCTGGAAAGATGGATGGTTTCATGTGGAATTTCGCAGCGTAAGGGAGATGAAAAGGAAGCTATAAAGAGACAAATTTGACTTATATAATAATACATACTTGAGAAAGGAATATACAACTCATATCTCCGCGCAACTGCCTAGGGGGGGCGGCCAGGTGAAAGGAGAGTCTCCTTTGGGACCTCGGAATCGGGGATGACTCTTCGGGGGGAAGATTTCTGGGACTGCTCGCCCCGGGTAAAGGAGTTATCCTTCGGCATCATTTTTGATTTCTGGCTGCTACCGCCTTTGGGTTGCTTTGAGGTTCAAAAACTTGACGACGGGATCCTGCCACGGAGCATCCCCCTTTCCATTTCAGTCCAATTCCTCGGAAACCAGCAGTCAACTGCCAAAATCGTGAGTTCTGCAGACGGATTCTCAGATCGAGGGCCCTGTACCACTGGTACGGGTGTCGTCGTCAAGCACTTGTTTCTGCCTCCGTTACGTCCCGGTCACCTCTTCCAGTGTTCGCGGTACCTCTCCCTCCCCAGGTTTTCGTATAAAGCTCAACCCCCACACGTCCCACATCTTTATCCCCCATGCCTCTGAATTCCTCCTCTTCTGCCTTCAAAGGCGGAACAACGCCCTTCTTCCACGCATCAAAAGTCTCTCTCCTCTCCCTTTTCCTTCCCCTATCTTCCGCACTCTCCTCCACGGGTTCCTCATCCCTTATATCCTCGTCCCTCCAATCTGTCCCAAATCCCCGGGCTTCCTTCCACGCCTCAAATGCTTCCCTGTTTTTCTTCCCTTGTTCCTTGCTCTGCACGTCCGCTTTGCCGTCCCCATTATCCAAATCCAGTCCCACGACCCCAAACCTCCGTCCATCCTGGAATTCAAGTCTACTCCTTCTATCCCCTCTCTTATCCTTCTAGTCTTATGTACGAGTTCGGGGAGGTGGAGGGTGCGGAGTCCGTCGTGGGGATTCGGCGGGATGCGGGATAGGAGGTTTGCGCGTTGGCGGCGCCGGTATAGGAAGGATTCGAGGCAGAGGAGGAAGAAGATTAGGAGAGCGAAGGCTAGGAGGGCGAAGGAGATGCCGATATAGAGGGGCGTTGTTGGGATTGTGTATTTGGGAGGTGGGGCGTGTGTTGGTGCTGGAGCTGGAGAAGAGGAGGTGGTTTGTATAAGGGAGGAGGTGGTGAGGGTCGTTGGTAGGGGGGTAGTCGAGATTAAGGAAGAGATTGTTGACGTTATTGTGGTAAAGGTAGCCGTTGGTTCAGAGGAAATCGAGATTGAGAGGGTCGTCGAAATGGATGCTGGTTTGAAGGTAGCCGGTAGGGTTGTGTTCGTTTGTGCGGTGATGGGCAGAGCAATATATGTTAGCAGTGATATGAACAGTTTGGATAATTGGAGAGGTGCCATGGTTGGTGAGCTGTATGTAAGTTTGGGACATATATCTAAGAGAATGACATGACGGATAGAGAGCAACGACGTCCATATCTGACCTGAGCGGAGGAAAGGATAGAACGGTTATCAACGACGCATCCGGTGTTTGTGGTGATGGACAAAGAAAGGAGAGGTTAAGCGAAGGAAAAGGGGGTGTTGACAAAGGGACGTGCGTTGGTGAGAGCTTGTCATCGACCACACCCACAAAGGAATAAGCCGTTACAATGACGTCCTTGAATGCCACCGCATCGAGTGGCATCGTTCCCTATGTGGAACGAAGACATTGAGGTCACGTGGAGAAGTACCGGTTCCTGCATTCGAGAAAAGGGCTTGGACATCGCACCAACGACAGAATTGATAAAATAAGTAGAACGCGAAAACATCAGAGCGCAGAAATGGGAAACGCAAAGCATTTAAAGAGATTTTCATCACGCCCAAGCCACAGATAAGCAAGATCTCGGTCATGACCTTCACCGTGAGGTGTCACCGCCGCCACGCGCATGATAAAGCTATGCCTGTATCGTTCGTATCATGCCGCACAAGTTCCATCCAGAAGGTGCGCTGGAACTTATCTGAGTTATCTTGACCCGTCTCAAGTACCGGCATCATCGGCGACAGCCGTCGGTACGCAATGGCGACCGACGGTATCTCACAATGCCAATCTGAGAGATAGCGATAAGTAGGAACGGCGGAGATCTAAGGTTCTGAGGGGGCCACAGCAGGCCGTTGAGATAGCGGGCGATCCTGGACAGGGCAGACGACTGGCTGCTTATTTCCCGGATAGCATCGACTTGCCTCTTCCAGGCGGATCTGTACTGGTATCTGAGATCCGGGGTCCTCTGGAGAAGGCGTGGTGTCACCTTCCTGCGTCATGTGGCACATTGTTCCTTTCACTGCTGTGAAGCGTGGCAGGGAGAAGTCGAATGAGCGTCGACATCGCAATCAATTCGGTGCGGAGGGAGGAATTGGCGAGAGTCATCCTCGAATGGAACCGCCTTGTCAGGTCCCTGATTAGATTCCGCGAGGATGGTTGGGATGATACCATCGCTGCTCACCAAGTCAAAACAAACTACTCGTAACCCGATAAGCCGCAATCTCAGGGCGTGCCAGGGGGTATATAAGAGTCGCGTGCCCACTTGCTTTGCTTTGCTTTGCTTTGACTTTCACTTGCGTTGCACTTGCAACTTGCGGACGAGGGTTTCTTGGACTCGGCTCTGGAAGCGTATGGCCGTCACATGACCCTCCCCTCTGGACGACACACTCCGGCCGTGGTCGCAGCTTCTTCCTTCTTGCTTCCACGTTTTACATAACACCTTTCGACAATTGCTTCATGGACCCCCAACTCCCATACACAACTGCCGTTCTGGTCACCGCTTTTCTCACGAATCCTCCATCAGAACAGGCTCTTGGTCCTGACAAGCGCTGGAAACCCGTCCGGTCTGGCCAATCACAAAGGAATGGAATCTGCCTCCGAAGAAAGGCATTGCTGGACATTCATCCAAAACTAGGTGCGCGGGATGTGCAACCTCACAAACTCAAGGCTCGACACTCCAAATTGCTTTGCCAGCAAACCCCCACGCGGGTGGAAATACCTATGGTTGGCTGTCTCACTGTGGTGTCACGTCTTTTCGTCATACCCATGTCCCTCCACCAGTGAATGATGAATCTCACCCGCAGCTGCAGGCCTCACCTGCACTCATCTGCATGCGCACATGGACCTCCCAGGATGCCCTCGAAGCTGCCCACGCCCCCCTGGACAGCATGAACTGAACCCCCGGAGCAGGCCAACTCTTTCCACATTGCGACTCTCACCCCCACGCTCCTCACCAGCATCTTGCGCAGAAGAGCGTATTTGAAGCATGGGGGGCAACCTTGGTTTCGAGATTACTTCTCCAGACTGACGCCTCAGAATGTCCACATCGCCGAGCGACAAAGCAGCGAGGCCTCCTGCTGTGCTCTAGTGCTCCGTCGATTTTATCAAACAAGAACTCCCGTAGTTGATCCACGACGAGTCCATCGACTCCATCTGCTGTGGGCGCAAGAGAAGCTTCCGCAGTGGATCACCGCTACCAAGGCACGGTCCTAGCTTTCTCAAGCCATGCAGGACGACGCTGCATGCTTTCGAAATCACATGCAACACACGCAGCGCGTCTTCTGAGTGGCTGCTCCCAACGACAACCAAGAACGGCGATTTAAATATTGATCCGTGTGGCGCGGCTAGAACTAGGCTGAGGTTAGAAGAGGCAAGTCGAACCAGCAAGACCCAGAATCTCGGTTTCAAAAGCAACAGCAAATTTCCATGGAGATGAACGGAGATTTGTGATTCTCAGCAATTCCAGATCCCTAGGTTCAAGGCTGCAACAATTTGCGTGCGAAACTTTACCACCGTCCGTGGGTTAGGTCCCCAAACCTCGAATCTGGAGACAAGGCTGTGGATTGCGTCCACATGCCATGTGCACCACTCATGACTCGTACAGTAACGCAGATTGTCGAAAGATCTCGCCGATCTAGCTGTCTTTGGGCCGAACTGCGGAACCTTCTGACGACTAAAACAATTTGCTAGCCAATCATAATTCGATTTGACACTCAGAGAGGGAAGTTTGATCGCAAGCCGTTCTTCTCAAGGCGCAGTGCCAGACAGCCACGAACTGCCTCTATTTGCCCGTGAAATTGTGGGATCTAGGGGTCCTCTCCGGCGGAGGGAGCGCCCAGACGGCTCTGGAAACTGCCCCGCCCCACCACATTGCTGAATTCCAAATTCCACTTCCACAACGCGTCTCTTGATGTCCAACAGTCAAGCTGTTTATGGGTCGGATTACGAGCCTCCTCGTGGATCGAACGATGTAAAGCAAGCCACGTCTGTCGCAAATGCATATGTTTGCTGAAGAAAAGTAATCAGTAAGTTGACTCTGCGAGCGGTGAGTTAATCCCGTGGTGGGGATATTCCATCGGAATTATTCGGGATTACTGCTTCTCTCTCTCTCTCTCTTCAACGCCGGACGACAACCTTCACACAGCTAGATTATCGATAGTCAAACAAAGTTCCCGCACTAGTTGCAAGATTGCCATCTCGATGAGGGGCACCTACAGTAACATCGGCAGAGTGGTGGGAGATCGGTGGACGTGGACGATGCCTTAGGGCTCGGAGGAGGCTGTTGGAGAGTACGAAACTACGCTCCGTACGGCTGTCCGCCACAGGGCCGCGGCAGGAACATTTGTGATCCTTTGGACGGCAAGCAGCGTGGAGGTCGTCGTGGCTTCACCCTCTTCAGGCTGAGTTCCGAAATAGAAATGAGGGGTCTGTCAAAGCACGCGAACAGGCCAGGGCCGCATTGCCTGCTAGTACTGTAACAGCCAGGACCCCACGCAGCACGGTTGACGTCCGATTTAGCGATCACAGATTGAGTTGATCTGGCGCATTCTGACGTCAATGTCCCTCGTCTCTCTTTTGCGCTTTTGGTCCAGTATGCGGAACCAGCACTTCGAAGAGGATGCACTCGAGGACAACCGAACCAGATCGTTTGGGAAGAAACACATATGACGGCCACGAGGGGTCGGCGTGCCAGAGCGACAACATTACAATAACAACCGAATCCGCGATGCAGCTAACAAACCCCGATTTCGTTCTCGTCTTTCGACTAAAGTCTGACTGAATCCCCTCCACTCTTGTGCGGCTTCTCAGGCCTTCTCCAGGCCATCTTCTTCAAACTCTAGCCCTAGATTTCATCCACAAGAGGAACGGAAGTTCCCTTCCTGGATCCTGCCTGTTCGCATGTGTGCTCCTGGCGACAGCTTCACCGTTGAGCTACTGCACATGTGCTTGCAGAACCTGAAGCATGCTGCGAGCCACGGCAACATTTTTTGCGCCTCATGGCGCCCCTGCAAACGCCGAGGGATATCCACATCTAGTACTGTAACCCACAAGTGCGCTTCGCCCAGCTTTACTGATCTCCGTCCCTGCCAGATGAGACTGGGCAACCTATTCGCGGTGGCAAAAAGGATATCAAAAACTTTTTTTTCCTCGTTACAGATGACTGACATGGAGTCTCGCCCGATCGCGGCCTCGACCTTTTTTTTCACCTCTATTACACTTTTTCATCAAATTTTGACCACAGCTGCTTCCAAGGCTGCAGATACTCGCCAAGCAGGACAAATACTGGTGGGATTTTTACTCCGTTCTGATGTTCTAGTGATGTGAAGCGTTTTCACGAAAATGTCAAAAAATGGCATTGTCCAATTAGCTTCCTCTGCCGTTGGCCCTGGACCCCAGCCATCGAGCATCGGCTCCAGCACCGAGGAGCTTGCCCTCAACATCCCGTGTCACTATGCTGGTCGGTATACTACGCTGAAATTAAATTTTTTTCGGAGCATCGATCGCAGAAATCTTCTGATGGCTCCCATACTCTGGGACAAGGCTTGGAAATGAGGCAGACCGACGGGTGACGAGTCAGTCCGGGCTGCTTGTAAGACGAAGGCGGAATTTAGGTTTTCGCGATGAGGGGTAGTTTTCAGGAGCAGCCCGATTTGACAAGCAACGAAGTTCTTAGCCGTGTCAGTGAAGCCTTGTTGGCAGCTTCGAAGACTTCATAGCTCACTCATGCTGCTTTCTAGCTGTGTTTGGTCCAGCAAGGTCGAACTTCTGTGAGCAGGGCATGCAAGCAAGCAAACAAGCAACCCACCTTCTGTTGCAACCCCCACTTGCTCCCACGATGCAGGACAGGGGGCACTCACCCACACTTACTGGGTACCACTGACCGCGACGGTCCAGCATCTGGGTCCGGCACAAAGCAGCGATGCCCATTCCCCTCCACGGCCGCTCCACCACTGAAGGGGGAGTCAAGGGTCCGGAGGGGCCTGCATCCCCTTGCCAGAACCAACAAGCTTAGTTTTCGCGATCAAATTGCGGACCTTAACGAAGAAAAGGGGGGGGGGGAGGAAGAGGACCCAGTTCCTCGTTTGGCCTTTCAGGCAAAGTCGTACAGTGGTACAGTAGTAATGGAAGAGTGTGCGAAGGAAGCGCCCTCATGTACCGTCGCTGCACACAGAGCGGCCAGGCCAGGGAAGTGCATGCGGCTGGTAGATGTACACGAATAGGGAGGGTGTTGGAACCTCGAGTCATTAGCGAAAAGGGCCAGCGTCGCCTTCCATCGGATGGAAGCGGTGCGGCGGACGGCGGTACTGTACCAACCATGTCCCTTTTCTTTCCTGGCGGGTGATTCTTTCCAGTTTTGACGGGTTTCTCACACCCGGGACAGAGTTGGGGGGGACGCTGCTATTACGGGAGCGGAAGATGGGGGTCAACTGTTGAATATCAAATGTCTGGGAGGGAGGCTCCAAGTTCTCCGCTCTCACTGGGAGTTCTCCGTGCTGGCTCTCGAGGCCAAGACCAAGCAAGACCAAAGCCAAACCAAAGTTACTTACTCCATGTTCCCTCTGATCCAGCTCGTGCTCTTGCTCTTGCTCTTAACAGCTCTCACGAAACTACGGAGTAAACTCGCCTGCTGCCCTCGCCCATCCCAGCGCATCGATCAAGAGTCTGGCTCGCGGCTAGGGAGGCCTGCACGCCAAGGTTCTGGCATCCATCGCCGCCCCAGCGAGCACTCGCACTCGCAGACTCGCCGGCGCATCCACCTCACGCTCTCCTCCTTGCCCAAAAGCACCCGAACCCGAACGCTAAAAGCGACAGGCATACGGGACCAACATACTGTAGCATGGTTGCTGCTTCGCTCGGTACGACCGCCCGCTGGAGTGAGTGAGGGCTGTGTGTGGCCTGTGAGTGGTGAAGGGGTGGGCGGCCACCAAAGTCGAACTCCACCGCATTACCGAAAGCAACGCCTGGACGGAGGACGTGCAGCACTTGCAGCCCACCCACAACGGACCCAGTCCCCTTCCAAGCCCCAGTCCCAGCCCAGTCCCAGCCCAGTCCCAGTACCGACCCTCCCTCGAACCCTACAACGTCCTCACCCCTCTCGCGAACCCAGAGGCGACGTTCGCATGCCAATTCTGGCAAAACCCGTGCTAGTCGAGTGAACACTCACTGACTGAATAGTGATCGAGTCTCCGTCTCCGTCTTCGCCTTCACCATTACCTCTTTCGACCCTCGAGCAAAACTCGCCCAGCCCGTCTCGCCGTCGGCCGCGACGGAAGTACATCGAGAAGAGCGTCATATTGCGACACATCCGCGGTACAACAGCCTCGACTCGCTACGCCGCCTCGCACCCCCCTCCGAAAATCTATTTACTTTCCCCATATTCAAACAAAAAGTCTGGAGTCGACCGCACTGGGGCACGGGAGGCAGGCAAAAAAGCAAAACATAAAAAAAATCTCCTCACCGCACGGCAAACCTACGCGTGACTGCGGAGGCAACCTGGCTCCCATCGGCTTCCGCCCATCAGTTGCATTGGAGGGAAGGCCCGTCCGGAGCCAGGTGTGGAGTGTGTGAGTGCGTGCGTGAGGGAGTGTTCGCTTCCCAGCATTATGTCTGGCACGGCACCGCAATATGAGGAGCGTGGGGGACTCTTGCATCGAGCCCACCACGCATCCTCCTCCGACACCATGAATGCCACTGCCCTGAGTAATGGAGAGGCTCAGTCCAATCCTGCAACCTCATCATCGACGTCAATAACAGAGCACGACTTCCGTTTTCCTCGCAGACCTGCCGAGCAAAAGCCGGGCGAGCTTTTCTCTGCGATCTCGCACGCCGCCGGACCGCAGGACTGGGGTTCCACGAGCAGGACCAAGACCAAGAGCAACAGCAACAGCACCGCAAACCTACACGCAAAGGCAAGGGCTGAGGCCGCCGGCGCGAGCGCGAGCGACTTGGACAAGCTGGATTTCTCGGCCGCGAACAGTGCGCGCAAGGAATTGCTGCGCGAGAGCTTCTTTCCGACATGGAAAGACGACGCTGCCAGCGAGGAGCTCGACAGCCCAGATGAGATGCAGAAGAAGGACCCGCTGGCGACGCAGATATGGAGGTTATACAGCAAGACCAAGAAGCAATTGCCCAACCAGGAGCGCATGGAGAACCTGACCTGGCGCATGATGGCCATGAGTTTGCGCAAGCGCAAGCAGGAGGAGGCGGCAAGGTGTGTTTTTGGAGCTGTCACTGTGGAAATGAATCATGTCTGACTTTATCCTACCAGGTTATCGAGGCAGAATTCTGCAATCAACAACCATGCTGCGAGCAGTGCACCGAGTGGGATTGCACAGCTGAGGAAATCGTCGAACCAGACGCCGACAAATGCGCAGCAGCAGCAGCTGCCAGAACATCCTGATGCCATGAACCTCGACGACCTCATCTTCGCGGACATTATCTCGACGCCTGCTGGGATTGGCGTGTCGCCGTCCCCGGAGCTCAATAAGAAGGAACCTGAGAAGTCCTCCAATGCGGTGGCCTCGGCCATTCCAATCAAGTTGCGGAAGGAATCCTCCTCCCAATTCGCGGTCCCGCAGTCCGTGCCAGTCCCGCATCACAACCCGCGAAACAATGACGAGTTCAACTATGTGCAAAGACATGTTCGAAAAACGTCGATTGACGAGCGACGCGTGAGTTACGATTTTCTTTGGGAGCTATTCAACTTTGCTTTTTAAAGCGCCACCTGCGATAGCTCAACTGACAATTCAAAAGCCCCGGAAGCGACCAGCGGATTTCTCCCCCCAAGTGCCAGCCGTGAACAGCGTCATGATACCCAACGACCCCGATCATGATGCGGATCTCAATGAGTATTCCCTCGATCAGCCGCATCCTGCGGAGATGATGCATCACAGCCATCCGGGCATGCCTTTTCAACTCGACACCTTCAGCATGGAACACGACCCGATCATTACTTCCGCTGGCCCGTATCAGCAGAACTTCCCCTTCTCGCCCTCACAATCCCCCCTCGTGCAGCACGGGCCCTTTTCCAACATGTACAATAATGCCTCGATGCCCTCCTCCTCACTGAACTCTAATGATTATTACTCGCCCCCCGGAAGTGCTTATCCATCCGCTGTCTCGACACCGCAGCCAATTCCGGAAAACCAGGAAGTGTATTTCCAGCAGCGTAGCATCGATATGCGACATCAGAGGCCGCACGCATTCAACCACGGGCCCTCGAGCTTATCGAATTCGATGGCTCCGCAGTACATGTATAATACTAACGGGGGCTCGATGTTCACCGCTGTGACGGCGGGCGGGCAGTCGAATTCGTTCACAGCCCCTGGATCTTTCGGAATGACACAGCACATAGATCCCTCGCAGGTATTTCAATCGGACCATCCGGCGCGGTCGCCTGGCGTCAACATGGGCCACGAGAACATGTTCAGCTTTGGAGCTGATTCGGATGGGGATGAAGAGGAGGGGGGTGCGTTCGCGGACAGGACGCTCATGATGCAGCACGAGTTTGCGCAGTCGCCAATGGAGGATCCCAGCATGGAGATGGGACCAGGTGGTCTGCAGTGGGATGCCAGTTTGCCGGGACAGTTTAACACGCAAGCTGCGCGTTATCCTGGTGGTCCGCCCAGGAAACAGGTTACGATTGGAGGCACGGCCGATATGGGGTCCGTCGAGTGGGATGGATCGGGAGGCTCGCTAGGTAGAACGCACGCCTCGACGCAATCGGTTTCCGATAACCGTTCAAGGAATGGAAATGATAGGAGGCAGAAGATCCCGAGGACGGCATCGACGCCAAACACGGCTCTGATGGGTCAACGAACCAGCATGTTCGAGCAGATGTCGAACCCAAACTCGCCGCCTGATCAAATGTCTGGATTTTCGTCCGTGGCTCCGAGTCGGCCATCTTCCCCTGGAGGCTCAAAACATGGCTCTTCGACGAATCTTGCTGGTGCGGCGGGTGCCCAGGGCGAGAATGGCGTTCCAACGACTTGCACGAACTGTTTTACGCAGACGACACCCCTCTGGCGACGAAACCCCGAAGGTCACCCGCTTTGCAACGCCTGTGGTCTTTTCCTCAAGCTTCACGGCGTCGTTCGACCTCTTTCCCTGAAAACAGATGTCATCAAGAAACGCAACCGGGGATCAGGTGCTTCACTCCCAGTTGGAGCGTCAGGTGGAGCGGCAACCCGGGCATCGAAGAAGATGGGCTCCCAACCACAAACCACCAGCGGTCCAAGCACGAGAAAGAACTCCATCGTTGCACCGGCCTCTAACCCAGCGCCCGCTACCCAGGTCACAACTCCAACCTCCAACCGCGCTCGCTCCGTCAACGAAAGCCAGTCTCCGCCCTCTGTGACAGGTAGCGGAGGAGCAGGAGGCAGCACAGCTAGCACGCCGACTTCTTACCACGGCTCCGCTGGCTCGTCCGTTGGAACGACGGGGATCTCAGGCGGCAAAGGCGTCGTGCCAATCGCCGCCGCTCCCCCCAAAGCAACACCCGGTCCCGGCGCCGCAGCAACAGCCACGCGCTCCCAAGCCGTAGCACCCAAGCGGCAACGACGGCACAGCAAGTCCGTCTCCGGCATCGACCAAGCCATGGACGTCGATTCGCCCGAGAACTCCACCGGCAGCAACGAAGCGGCCAAGGCGTTGATGGGCGGCGCTGGCAGTCTGGGCAGTATGAATATGGGCGGCGGCGCCATGAATATGGCGAACGGAGGAGGCGTGGGCCTCGCGAACGGCTTCGGCATGACGACGCGCCCCATGGGTCCCGCTGGCATGGCGATGGGCGGCATGATGGGCATGCAGGGCCAGCAGATGATGAATCCGGGTGTGGGCGCGGGCACCGGGCCGCAGGAGTGGGAGTGGCTGACCATGAGTCTGTGAGGACTTCCGAGCTCAGCGCGGGACCTCCTTTTCATCTGTCTGTCTCTTTGCAGGGCCGGGTTTTCTTCTTTCTTTCTTTTCCGACGGGGAATCCGAGCGGGGCACGAGGATATTTGCATAAACAAACCGGCGTTTCGCTTTCACATCACTCTGATTTGCTCTTCTTTTTTTTAATCTTGCCGGATGGATGGATACACGGGTATTGTTTATCTTCCGGACTGCAATTCTTCTTCTTTTTTTTGCGCAGATTTTTTTGGGGACTCGGGAGGCAGATTTGGGCCTTTGATTGATACCATCGTTTGCTTTTGCTCCGTTTTGTTCCCCGGCGAGAGACTTCCGCGTTGGAGATCGGGCTCGCTTTTTATCTTGGGGTGGTGGGGAGGGGGGTTATGAAATGTGGCTTTGTTTTTGATTTTGGGGTTTTTTTTTGAACGGTTCTTGCAGGATAGACCGGGTGGCTGGCTGGCTGGCTGGTTTTTGGGTTTCGGGTTGGGAATGAATGATTTGTTATGAATGCGAATGCGAATGAGGGGTGGATGATACCTGATACCTGATACCTGGATCTTGATTTAAGGGATGGGAGGAGCTGTGTGGTGGGGTGGGGTGGAGGTTATCTGAGAGAGAGTTGAGAGTTGAGAGTTGAGAGTTGAGATATAGAGAAGAGAGAGCAGAGCAGATATAATACGTCGTTTAATGATCCGAAACTCTACCTCGCTTTCTTGATGTGATGTGATGTGGTGTGGTGTTTTCCTAACCCTAACCCCCTTTCGTCTCCTGAGTTTTAGCGGTTAAAGGGGGAGATAGATAAGTGTATTGTCATTTAGCTTTTTTCACTTTGCTTGGCTGGCTTGGGCTGTAAAAGGGGTAGATGGATATCGCATCTCATTTCATCCTAACGCCTTTCCTTTCCTTTCCTTTCCTTCCTTTTATTTCTTTTCCTTAAAAGGAATGGTTGGGTTTGGCTCCCACCCCTTTTTCTCTTCTCTCCTCTTCTTCTTCCTTTCGCTCGTTCGTGAATGAGTGAGTGAGCAAAAAAACTTGTAATAGGCGGATTTGACGTTTTTGTATCGAGGGATTGGGAAGTTGTGATATCGAGGTAGTTGGGGGAGGGGGATTGCGGAATTGTGGGATTGAGCGGATATTGGTTTGAGCGGTGAGGGTGTGGGGTGG
>Ga0307515_10014497_pt1 | contig 14600 bp, 11 predicted proteins | sample 17_EM_MG_FD_194513 | JGI IMG/M metagenome (GOLD analysis project Ga0307515, IMG submission 194513) | Populus trichocarpa ectomycorrhiza microbial communities from riparian zone in the Pacific Northwest, United States - 17_EM | ecosystem: Host-associated > Plants > Roots > Unclassified | place... | reverse complement strand
CGAGCGTGAGATGTCAAAGTTGAAGTTATGATCTGATATATGATATCATGCATGTGAGGGCTGATTCTTATCAGTAGCGTAACGCATTAATGCCTCACGTGCATGAACACGATAACCTAAGGGATTCGTGGCAATCTCTACCATGCGCAAACAGTGCCGGCTTGCCTTAGCATGCATGCGGACGATAATGAATGTAAGACGCAAAGCACGTTGCTATCAAAAATCAAAGAGAGGAAAAATGGGTGCGCATGCGTAACATCCCGAGAACTTTCTATAAAGAGATCACATTGTTACGGCAATGAAAAGAACAAGCTCTAGCAGTGAAACAATCAGCGATACCTACCAGCAGAGAAAAACCGTTATTTATTATTAAGTTTTTATGATACCTATATCTATTATTATATATAAAAATCTATTAGCTTTGTGTAGCGGCAGCCCCGCACCTTTGATAAGTATTATCCAATCTTCATGACTATTACTTTCGAGAACGAAAACGACGTTATAGTATATGCGTTAGAGAAAATCATTAGCTACGCCAGAAAACATCAGTATATCTTTGTGGCGCAAAGTGTCTGGTGGATAGCTTCTGTGATAGGCCTTACGGAAGGATTAGGAACGCATATCGACAACCTACGGATAAGAAGGGATATATCAGTTCCGAATCATTTCCGCAAGGAGAAAGTTATTGAGCCTCAGGATCTTTCCGGCTGCTATATCCCTGAGGTTGCATCGGGTTATATTCATCCCGAAAGGACTAATCAAGTCGATAAACGAAATAACGATAATCTCGAGGTTGGGGATAGTGACCTGGAACTGGATCAAGCGTCTTTGATTACACAGAGTGCCAATAGGTTCATTAATAATTCTCGCAAAGAAAGGAAGGCTTTAGAGCGAAAGCCTTGTGTGTTGTCTCGAACGAGGTCAGGGAAGGTTCCGACAAGACCTTTAACTAAAAAGCAACGGAGTAGGTTGCAAGCAATTCCTAAGGATACGCTTTGTGCATACTTGGCTGGCAAAAATTAGGAATTACGAATTAGGGAGGATTGTCAGCGTTGCGGTACGCCAAAGTATGACTGGGTTATTACCTGATAACTTCCGATACAATAATTTGAACCTTGTTGTGTTATAATCTTTACAAAACTACAAATACGCTTAAGGAATTTTATAGGACATACGGCCGTGTACTTAGTATCTTCTTATAGGTATCTTTGGATACAAATAAGTATAGATACATAGGTGGAAGCACCCCCGTAACAGTATAATAAATAAGGATCTACGCTCCTGGGTATTATACATGCAAGAGGAAGAACTCAAGCTTACCAAGCGTTAATGAAGCAAGGAGCAGTCTTGCTTAAATCTCGAAAATACGGATTAGTTATATTTTCGACTAAGTTACCGAATCTTACGGTTACGAAACTATTCTGAATTCCGGTTACAACATCCGAGTACCTTAATCGGCATAGTTATAAACCAGAATATTACGAAGGACCTCGGATCAAGTTCAGCTTTACAAACAAGGTTGGATATCAAACGAAATATCACGGCGGAAACAGGTGTATGCCTATCAACGTGTTCGATTTGGCAGGATATACGCCTAATTTGTTCGAATACGAGCCCCTTAATATATTTGGTTCAATAGATTCGATTGTATCCGAAAAATCAGAAAACAATTGGAATAACCCAATATTCCATACTGAACCTGAGACACCGAAACCTTGGGTTGAATACTATCGCCAATCAGCAATTAACGGAGAATTGTTAACGAACGACGATCCAGTATTCAAAGACCACTGGAAAGAATACCATTTGTGGGCCGACGAGTGGGAGTGCGGCTGCAAAGAAAACGATAAAACCGAGTGGTGTTATTGCGAAAACAATAAATCATCGGTAAAATGCAGCCAGTGGTAGATCTTACCTGTCCCCCGATGGAGCAATTTTACGATATATTGATCATTATTACGTTAACGATTATAATGATTCAATTTCGGAACCTTGCTGAGCAGTCAATGCTCATGCGATAATACAGGTTTTACGAGGAAAACTGTATATCGTTACGATATCAATGGATGGTTCATTTCGAAGAATCTATTCAAGTCGCATATGCGAAAATTGATAAATATACACCTCGGGACTGGAGGATGTATAACGAAGGAAAAGATAGCGGTTATAACGACGGTTATAATCAAGGGCTCTTAGAAGGGCATGATAACGGCTGGGATGAAGCCAAAGAATATTATCAGAAAATATTTGAACGAGAGCTTAGAGAAGCTAAGCAGTTATGGAAAAAAGAAGGTACGAATAATGAATATTCTGAGGAAATAGAAGAAGAATACGAAGAAAAAGAAATAGATGACGAGTGGTCTTCTTACGGAGAGAAAATAGACTCAAAGCAGACTGAGTCACGTGAATGGTTTGAGGATTAGCCCGATGATGAGCTTAGGGATGCCATCGAGCGAATGTTGTTCTATTGCAGAGTATGAGATAATTGCTTTAGATATCTAGGATGTCACTTCCATGAAGTTATAAAAGATCATCAGTTGATGTAAAAGACCATAGTGCGAAGTAAGTATTGTTATCACCAGTTTCACGGTGCTTAATTAATATCTTCGATATTACTTCGTCGATATTATCTTCAGTTATTACTTCGGTAATTAATATCTTCGATATTACTTCGTCGATATTACCTTCAGTTATTACTTCGGTAATTAATATCTTCAATATTGCTTCGTTGATATTATCTTCAGTTATTACTTCGGTAATCAATATCTTCGATATTACTTCATCGATATTACCTTCAGTTATTACTTCGGTAATTAATATCTTCGATATTACTTCGTCGATATTACCTTCAGTTATTACTTCGGTAATTAATATCTTCGATAATACTTCGTCAATATTACCTTCAGTTATTACTTCGGTAATTAATATCTTCGATATTACTTCGTCGATATTACCTTCAGTTATTACTTCGGTAATTAATATCTTCGATATTACTTCGTCGATATTACCTTCAGTTATTACTTCGGTAAATAATATCTTCGATATTATTTTGTCTATATTGTCATTTGATGGCAATCGGCGATTTGCCATAAAAAGAAGGAGGTAAACAGTACTTGTTAAGTACTTGGAAAGAGGGGATCGTGAGAAACGAAGACATGTATGATGTCTTCAGGTATTCTCACTCGATTCGATTTACCTTCGACAAAGAGGAACGAAGACATGTATGATGTCTTCAGGTATTCTCATTCGATTCGATTACCTTACAACATGAGAAATGAAGACATGTATGATCTCTTCAGGTATTCTCACTTCGATTCGATTACCTTTCGAAAAAGAGAAACGAAGACATGTATGATGTCTTCAGGTATTCTCACTCAATTTGATTTACCTTCGACAAAGAGGAACGAAGACATGTATGATGTCTTCAAGTATTCTCACTCGATTCGATTTACCTTTGACAAAGAGGAACGAAGACATGTATGATGTCTTCAGGTATTCTCATTCGATTCGATGACCTTACAACATGAGAAACGAAGACATGTATGATGTCTTCAGGTATTCTCACTTCGATTCGATTACCTTTCGACAAAGAGAAACGAAGACATGTATGATGTCTTCAGGTATTCTCACTCGATTCGATTTACCTTCGACAAAGAGGAACGAAGACATGTATGATGTCCTCAGGTATTCTCACTCGATTCGATTTACCTTCGACAAAGAGGAACGAAGACATGTATGATGTCTTCAGGTACTCTCACTTGATTTGATATACCTTCGATAAAGAGGAACGAAGACATGTATGATGTCTTCAGGTATTCTCATTCGATTCGATTACCTTACAACATGAGAAAAGAAGACATGTATGATGTCTTCAGGTATTCTCACTTCGATTCGATTACCTTCCGACAAAGAGAAACGAAGACGGAAATATACTATGTTATTTTCAGGTACTCTCGCATACGAGGACTTAAGATACTTTTATCTTATGCAACATAATTGATCGAGTATTAAGCAATGATAAAACAAGGGCTTATGCTTGTTACCTTTTGAACTGGTTCATTAGGCTCGAGTACGACTTAAGTTGAATTGTTGGTTAATACGAGTGATACGATGGGTCGTAACAATAGGAAACATAATTGAATGATATCGGGCGTGTTTTATGCTGTCCTCTCTGACCCTCTTGCGGGTGGTACTGTCACGGCGAAGAGAGTTGATCGTATGGAATATTTTTTGTACACTCGGATATATTTTCGAAAGCATCTAGAGATACGATCTGTATGTACTCATTGGAGTAAGATAAGTCGACAGTCCTTGAACTTTTATGTTCTTGCATTGCGCTTAAATGAAACATGAGAGTAGACGAACTACATCTCGAAATGTTAATGTTGAGAAAAATCCATGCACGAGTATGGTATTCAGATAAACCTTTGGATATGTGAACGATTGATTATATGTACCTGTGATAGTATCAAAGGAGTAGATGATCATGACTTTATATGTGCCATTGGGATAGATGGATTGCGCTACAGATTACTCTGATCACGCTTAGTGTGGTATTGGAATAAGTATCCAAGCAATTGGTTACTGTTCCTTGTAATAGGAATAATCCGCTTGATCTTACGGGTTTTGAAGTCTAAGAGTTGGATAAAAGAGAAGGAAAATATCAATACAGAATCAACAAGATTCTGATAAACAACTCGACAAAACGATACGATGTTAATCAACGATACGTCCTTGATAAACAACTCGACAAAACGATACGATGTTAATCAACGATACGTCCTTGATAAACAACTCGACAAAACGATACAATGTTAATCAACGATACGTCCTTGATAAACAACTCGACAAAACGATACAATGTTAATCAACGATACGTCCTTGATAAACAACTCGACAAACGATATGATGTGAAAAATTTTAACAATTCAATAAAATTGTTATGATGTTGACGAACGATGAATGATAAGAAGTTGGCAAATTATAAATGGAGTTAAAGAGATGCACACTCTTGATATGCGGGAGTTGTTGCTGGCAAAATCATAAAAAAGTACAGGGGAATATAGCGGCCTGTAATAATACAGAGTGTTCACCCCCTGAGACTAGCAAGTTCACTTCTTAAGACAAAGCAATCGTTGGGTCACCGATTCTAGAGAAGGGGGTGATGTTAGGGGTTTTCCCTTAAGAAGAGTATATGTACCTGGGATAACCTATGATGGGTACTTGTCAGTGAAATAACCTTCGGGCCACCTTGTTAAGGGTTCTCCCTTAACAGCGATAATGATACTTGAAGGAGATAAATGAATACATGTCACGGAGTTACTCTCGGTATAGTCACGTGATGTGCATAACACCTATTCATGTTCTTCAAGGATTCAGTCTTATGTCCTTTAGCGGGGATTATGAGAGTCACGCGTCGATTGAATAAGCAAGTCTTGATGCTTAGCGGATTCATTGAAAGAATACGTGCTACGGCAATTCTTATTTGATGATGCAACAATGTTGCCAGATCGAAAGGAGGTAATTCCTGCCGAGCGCATTGTTTTCAACCACGTTCATATTCCAGATACTAGCGGGAATGTTTGATTGGACTGGAGACTACTCCGACACACAAACACAGCAGTTGATAGTCAATATGCGAGTAAGCGGGACCCACGACTTATTGCCGTAGGCGATAAGACTGATGGTGGTACTCCCCGGTCAAAGAGAACAGTCTCGACCTAAGCATGACGTAACTGAGGGAATTATGACGTTGGCTTAAGATAAGAGGCCTGAAGCAACCTTGCTCATTAATCTGAGTTAGTATGCATTGCAACGTAAGACTCGTATTCGATATGAGCTTACGCGTCAAATTCTACGTTGGCATAGTATTGGTTGGTTGCCAATTAAATCTATGACGCAAGCCGAATAGCCTTAAAAGGTGAGGCATTAATTTGCGATAAGCGCTGCCAACTAATTTGTTGGCAGACGTACCAACTACTGTCGCACGCGGGTAGTAAGATGTCATAATTTTAAAAGATAACGCAAGGTATGATATGATATCATGAAACGGATGGCCTGATTTATCAGGAGCGTAATGCTTTGAAACCATGTTGCATGAACACGATAACCAATTGGGAAGCGTGGCACTTATCACCGGGCGCAAGTAAAGGGCGCGACCGCGATAACGCTATCATAGATACTTGTAGTAATAGCTTCGAAGAATGGGCGGTTAGACCCACGAAGAAGACTATATAAGAGAAGGTGTTGTTCGGAAGGATGAAGGAGCATCAACCAACAAGTTAACATTCAGAACACCGAAGAAGACCTTAAAATATTATTAAGAATTCTATCTATTACTCTATTCACAATTCCTTCTCAAGACCTATTATCCACTCGTGACTACGCATTATATGCCTGGACACAGATACACACAATCCGAATACGCAATTCAACAAGTTGTCGAGTTATTCGGCAACCTTCTCTTCAGTTTGGAAGAGCAGCGTTTAACCCACACCTATCAAGTGGTGTTACTATTCTGCGAACTGGAGAATATCGATTACCTGGTGTTGAGATATCTTCGCACCGGGCTATTACCATTCGAAGAGTTTTCCGAGGATTAGTTGTGCAGCGAGGGAACGCTGTATACGCTTATTTAGGTGACGGTCTTTGGCGTCGCTATTATTTGGAAGCTCTTGCATAAAGGGACAAGAGGTTGAGTCTTAGGATAAGACGAGGAAAGAAAGAGTATCTTAGATAGGCGGCTGTACTTAATTCAATAAACTATTGTATTGATTATTGGGATTAAGAACCCCCGTAACAGTATAATATTTTAAGTACTCTACGCTGTATCTGAAGACAGGGTTATGACAGAGGAACAATTAAGAGTATACAAGATATTCTATAATACAGGAGCGTACCTGTATCGACTGCCGAACGATTCACACCTATATTTGATTCTTACACCACGACCTCGAACAATTGTCATACATGAGTTCTGAGTGCAAGAATTGTGAGGATCATTTTTGCTGCATCTACTTGGGACAACGAACTTGCCCAGTACATTGTTTAAGACAAAACTGTTTTTGCGCTCGCTGCCAATTACAACATATTGAGGATATTAGTCCAGCAGTCTATTGTCAACGCTGCGACTTTTTATCCGAGTGTTACAACTTCAAACACATAGGCAGAATCGCAAACAGAAATTCATATATCTTGGAAAGGTTCTGTCAGGAACATTGTCCAACACTGGATTGCCCACATAGGGAAGAAACTACGGTGGATATACCTGCACTAGTACCAGTAACTAAACCGAGTTACAAAAAAGTATTAGAAAATGGCAGTTCCCAGGAGATGATTGACCTACATGAGCAAGGCGCTGTCGCCAGTGAGCTCGAGGGTAGAGAAACCCCGATCCCCGGTCCAGCGGGAAGTCCCAGCATGGGCTCAGAGCTATCAGAACCGCCTGGAGGAAGCTCGGAGGGAGTACTTGCTGCTAAAGAATCACGAGGAACCAGAAGAGGCCGAAGAGGGTCAAGGGGAGTTAGTGAAGGCAGAGGCAGATTCCGACTTAGTGCAAAATCAATTGTCGGAACTCGCGCAGCAAGTCACGCTTGTTATACAAGCATGCAACGAAGAAAAAGAAATCATAGAAGATGATTTCGAATCCGTTAAAAATAATATCAGAATACTCGAAAATAGGATACCAACTGAAAGACAAAGGATCGATTCAGATGTATCCGGAGTATCTTCTCAAGCCGAAATGCAACAAGCAATGCTAAAGGAACTAAGATTCGGAATCCATATTTTACAATCTCAAGATAATCAGATTGTGGATGAGGCGAATCAAATGTTTCAAGGAATGAAAAGCGAATTGGATGCCATGAGTAAAAGAATCACGGCAAATTCCATTCAGCTGTTGGCAAACCAGAACAAACATAAGAAAATACAAGAGGATATTCTGGGGTTAACAACAGCTGTTGAAGCAGTTAATAAAACATTGTCGAAAATTAGGGATTCCTTGAAAGACATCTCCTCGAAACAGGAGTTACGAAATCATGCTATGTTGATGGACGAACAAACCATGAAAATCCAGGAAGTAAATACTGGGTTAACAACAGCAATGGACGGATTTAAAGTATCTGATTCGTCCAGGTATAATTTTAGGCAAGAAATGCCTAGTGTTACTCCTTTTCAACAGGCAGGACCATCCACAACGGTACATCCAGATCGACAACGATATTTGGGCAGTGATGCCTCTAGCTTAAGGGATACCGAGAGTGAAACCTCTTGGTTAGGAAGATTGAGAGGCGGAGCTGGAAGTCAGCAGGATGCTAATGCTGGCGGAGCCAATGACGCTGGTGGAGCTGGCGGAGCAGGTGGAAATGGTGGAGCCGATGACGCTGGCGGAGCTGGCGGAGCAGGTGGAGCCGGTGGAGCAGCTGGAGGAGCAGGGGATCCCCCACCTCCAGGATCAGGACCACCCTCCGATCACCATAATAACAATAACCATAACAATAATCGGTTAAGCAGAAGGCAACGAAGGATCCAAGACCTTCAATATGCGAAACCAATAAAGATTAAGGAACCAAAGCGCTTCGAAGGAAAAGTCGGAGATGATTTCGAAACCTGGTGGTTGATGATGGAAGTCTACATTCAGGATCAACCAGAGAAGTTTCCAAATGATAAGCGAACAATAGATTGGATTGGTTCCTTGATGGATAGATATGCCGCTGCCTGGCACGTTCAATGGATTAAGGGCACCGTGAGCGGCAAGCATCCGAAGTCCATTACGGGCTATATTCAAGCGTTGAAGTTACGCTTTGAAGATAGGGACGACAAGGATGAGGCTTATGCATCCCTCGAGAAAGTACGATACGATGGATGCATTAGAGATATGTTCACCAAGATACAAATGTTCAATGATAGGGCTTTGGTCACTGGAGCCGCCCTTAAGAAAATCATATTGGACAGGTTGCCACATAAGATTCTCGAACAAATGCATACGGTAGATTTAACCGGGAAAACGGACGATGAACTTATCACCATTATTACGAATGCAGGGCGAACTGCAGAGAAATGGGATGAAGCCAGAAAGAATTTAGGATTGAAGAAACCTATAGCCAAAGTCAGAAAGGAGGTTAAGCAATCCTTTAAAAAGAATAAGGAAACAAGGTTCGATAAGCCTAAAAGATTCAAACAATGATTTCAAGATAAAGGAAATCAATTGAACCAAGGATTTAAAGGAAAAAATAAATCCAAGAAAACATATGCTGAACAAGTCGAAGGGATTGATAAGTCTGAGCTAGACCGAAGGAAGGCAGCCGGAGAGTGTCAAAGATGTGCCCGGCCCGGAGACAGAAAAGGAGCCCATAAGACTATGGATTGCTATAGGTGGGCGAGAAAGGAAACTGGAACTGCACCATTTCCAAAGGCCAAGGATTATCAGAAGCTCAAAATAGGAGCTTATGATCAGGAATCAGAGATAGATCTGTATACTACAGATGAGGATAGTTCTGATTCCGAGAGTGAAGATGAGTCTTCAGATGGTTCAGAACAAGAAAATGAGGATACGGATGAGGAAATATTGGAAGAAGAAGAAGCTTCCGAAGAAGAATGTGATCAGGTTGAGAAAAACTGGTGGGACTCTGATAGCGAATAGGAGCGAAAGCAACATTAAGCTTTTAGGTCGAAATTAATGTTTAAAACACCAACTATGTTGGAAGACCTTGTTTTTTTATTTATATTTCTCTGAGGATGGCTAGAAGGCCGAAACTGCTGGTCAGTAAGGAATTACGATTATACATACATCATTACTTACTACGATTCATAAACACTACTTATTAAGTTTTTGACCCGTTGCGGACGTGCTATTGTCGAAAGGATAGCAATTATGAAACGAAAAGCAGAACAGTTATTTAACCCTTCGGTTAAAAAACCAAATAAAAGCACGGACTTTGTGTTTTATGAACCAGCAAAGAAAAATATGAAAATTCAAAAAATATCCGCTACGAAAATAGGCAAGAGGCCTATATACCGATTTTTTCTCGATTTCGATGGACAATATTTCCCTTTGAGATGTATGCTTGATCTAGGAAGCACATCATTCGTTATTTCACCTGAAGCCACGAAAGCTTTCAAAATTCCGGTAATTAAGAGAACAAAGAGAGTTAAATCTAAGGATGTTACCGGAAGGGAGATTAAGACTGAAGGATTGTTTACAATTCCTTTAGGATTATCTTTCGGGAATCACCGTTCTTATGATGAAAAGGATCATGCTTTTGAAGTAATCAAAACTTCAGAAGATTACGATTGTTTGATACCAGCCTGGTATCTCGAGAAACATAAAGCCCGAGGAACTACGTCTTCACATTTGCATTTCCCGCATTGTACCGGAGAATGCTATGGGCATGGAAAATTACATCCTGAATATTCGATTACCTACGATAAAAGGGTGGCATTGAATAAAGACGCAGTTCACATAGGAGCATTGGCTCAATCGTCATCTTCAATGTTGGAAAAATTGCCAAAATGTTATCATAAGTACTTGTTACTTTTTGATCCGGAACATGCAGAAAAGTTACCGGATAGTAGAGGTTGCGATCATAGGATCGAACTTATAACATCAGAAGATAAATTGAGAATGGGACCAATTTATCAATTGTCACAAGAAGAAGAGAAAATTCTTGTGGAATATTTGGAAAAAATGATTAAGGAGAAGAAAATCAGACCATCCAGCAGCTCGGTCAGAAGCCCTATTTTGTTTGTTCCAAAACCAAATGGAAAAGGGCTATGACTATGCGTTGACTACCGACATCTTAATGCGCATACCAAGAAAGATAAAACACCTTTACCTATCATGGACGAGTTATCTCGAAGAATGCGAGGTGCCGATCATATTACAAAAATTGATATGAGGGCCGGTTTCCATTTAATAAGAATGGCATTAGGACATGAAAAGTTTACGGCATTCAGAACAAGATTTGGATTATATGAATACATGGTAATGCCTTTCGGACTCACGAATGCGCCAGCTACTTTTCAACGGGAGATAAACCGAATACTCAGGCCGCTACTTGGTATGGAATTAGTCATCAATACCCGAGAAGAAATCGATAAAGACGGAGGAATGGTAGTAGTAGCTTATATCGACGATATATTAATCGCTACGAAAGGAACAATCGATAAACATCATATTCAAGTAGCGAAGGTTTTTCAACTACTTATGGACAATAATATGTGTGTCAAGATCGATAAGTGTATTTTTGATGCCTCTGAGGTTTCCTTTTTGGGATTTATCGTTAGCGGTAAAGGATTAAGAATGGACCCGGAGAAAGCCAAAGCAATCGTGGATTGGCCAAGACCAACCAATAAGAAGGAAGTTCAACAGATTTTAGGATTATGGAACTTTTATCGGAGATTTGTTCCAGGATATGCGGGAATAGTATCTCCCATTACAGATCTGCTAAGAGGAACTACAACAACTATCCAATGGGGGAAACCACAGGAGGCAGCCTTTTTAAAGATAGTTGTACTTTTTACGTCAGGAAAAACACCAATTTTACGACATTACGATCCCAATAGACCTGCGTTGGTGGAAACAGATGCATCTGATTTTGCAGTAGCAGGAATCCTATCGCAGAAGTTCGAGGATGCAAAGTTACACCCGATATCTTTTATTTCAAGAAAGTTGTCTCCCGCCGAGTTCAACTACGACGTCTACAACAAGGAAATGTTAGCGGTGGTCTACTGCCTTAAAAAATGGAGATATTTCCTGCAGGGAGCTATCCATAAAACGATAGTTTACTCTGATCATCAAAATTTAACTTACTTTCAGACTGCCGTAGCCTTGAACAGGAGACAGGCTAGGTGGGCTGAAGATCTTGTTAGTTTTGATTTTGATCTTTATTACAGAAAGGGTTCTGCAAACCAAAAAGCAGATGTACTTTCTAGGTGCCCGGCGTTCACCTCTGGAGAAGGGGGTACGTCAGCAACCGGGAATAAGTTGTTGTTAAGAAAGGAACAATGGTTAGAAATAGGAGCCATGCAACTGGACGATAACAATTACGAGACAATGAACATCGGAGCGATAGATGTCGAACAATTGTTACCAGAAGCAAAAGAAAGAATTAAGGAATGATACAAGCGCACAGGAAGCCTGGGGAAGCCCCCGGGAAAAGAGGAGCGATCCTGCTGCGTCATTCCAATAACCATCCGAGTCATGGTCCATCTGGTAAACAGATGTTGATTTTTGATAAGGACACCTCTTGGGATCCAGTGGCACCATGGAAAAAGCGGCCTGTAGTAATACAGAGTGTTCGCACCCAGCGTGTCCAGTGGTTTTGGTTAGTCTACCTACTGGGGGTTCCCGCCATGAGCCGGCCCCAGATAGTTGAAGGTTTCGTGAGCCTTACGTAAAAGGCAAGACAGAGGGCCTATGTCAAGCGATTGACTACGGTAACGGGAAGCAGATCCTAGCACGGACTGTGGGCCGTAGCTCCGGTGTGTCTCACGTAGATGCATGGGATGACTCGAGAGGACGGTTATGTCTCTGTCGGTTTACTGAATTCGATGAGTACTGCCGGTGGCTACGTGCCATGACGAGAAGCGGCCAATGCGATCAAGTAAGGCTTAAGGTGCAAACATACTGACATTCTCTTAGATGAGGGGTACTGGAACAATGTTTCACACCAGTATAACGTCTCCTATGAAGGCATTGCTAGACGATAGTTACATATCAATTTGCAAGCAACTTAGTTCTGGAAACATTACCGACAAACACTACGAATTGGTGGATGATATTCTATGTTGGAAAAAGAGGGTCTATGCGCCAAAGGGTTTACGACAAAGAATAATGCACTCCGAACACGATTCAAAGGTAGCAGGACATTTTGGAAGAGAAAGAACTATGGAGTTAGTTTCAAGAAATTTCTACTGGCCAAATATGGAAACGGATATAAGGAAATATTGCAGTGAATGCGATAATTGCCAGAGAACGAAGAGCCCTCGACATGCTAAGCACGGGCTGCTGCATCCGTTAGAGATGGCTTGTAAACCTTGGACGCATATCAGTACAGATTTTATAACCGATCTTCCTGAATCGGAAGGAGCTACGATGATACTGGTAGTAGTGGACAGGTTTACCAAAATGGCACATTTTATACCGATCAAAAAGAAAGACTCTCCCACGGTGGCTAGAGCATATTTGGAAAATGTCTGGAAGTACCATGGGTTTCCGGAGGACGTAGTTTCAGACAGAGATGGAACTTTTACAGGACAATACTTTACGGATTTATACGACTATCTCGGAATTAAGAAAAGCATGAGCACAGCTTTCCATCCTCAATCCGACGGACAGACCGAGAGAATAAATCAAGTTATAGAAAGTTATTTAAGATCCTACTGCAATTACGAACAGAACAATTGGGCTTCAATGCTAGCAATGGCGGAATACGCATATAATAATTCTAAACACTCATCGACAAAGATTTCACCTTTCTATGCAAATTACGGTTTTGAACCTAGGACCAGTTGGCCTACCGATATTCAGTTCAGAAATCCAGCTTCAGAATTGTATGGGCATTACATGAATGCAGTACATAAGAAGTTATCGGAACAGCTAGAAATAACTATCGAAGCGATGAGGAAGAATTATGACAAAAAACGAAAGGATATAGAACCGATTAAACCAGGAGAATTGGGTATGTTAAACGGAAAAAATATTCGAGCAAAGCATAGGTGCAAGAAGCTGGAAGATAAGATGTATGGACCTTTCGAAGTTTTGGCAACCGGAAAAAACAATAGGTACTGTTCGCTGAAGTTACCGGACTCATGGAAAATACACCCGACCTTCAATATATCCTTCCTGGAACAATATCGAGGAAATGATCCAAAGAAACAAGTCATCGAAATAGAAGCGGATGATGCAGGTTGGAAAATGGAATCAATAATCGCAAGCGGACCATCTGACGACGATGTAAAGAAACATGTCTATTTGGTTAAGTGGGAAGGGTACTTGCACGACGAAAATACTTGGGAAAGTTACGAGCATGTAGCAGAAAATGCTAAAGAATTGTTGAGAGAGTATTATCAAAAGAATCCAACAATTGCAAGAGATGGACGTTATAAAAAGAAAAAATGATTTTGATATTTTGTACGTTTTGATTTTTATGATTTATGATTTTGATATTTTATATGTTTTGATTTTTATGATTTATGATTTTGATATTTTATACGTTTTGATTGTATTTTGAATTTTATATGTTATGACGGAGCACCGTTGCGGTCACCGGTTCTAGAGAAGGGGGTGATGTTAAGGGTTCTCCCTTAACAGCGATAATGATACTTGAAGGAGATAAATGAATACATGTCACGGAGTTACTTTCGGTATAGTCACATGATGTGCATAACACCTATTCATGTTCTTCAAGGATTCAGTCTTATGTCCTTTAGCGGGGATTATGAGAGTCGCGCGTCGATTGAATAAGCAAGTCTCGATGCTTAGCGGATTCATTGAAAGAATACGTGCTACGGCAATTCTTATTTGATGATGCAACAATGTTGCCAGATCGAAAGGAGGTAATTCCTGCCGAGCGCATTGTTTTCAACCACGTTCATATTCC
>Ga0307515_10014496_pt1 | contig 14600 bp, 12 predicted proteins | sample 17_EM_MG_FD_194513 | JGI IMG/M metagenome (GOLD analysis project Ga0307515, IMG submission 194513) | Populus trichocarpa ectomycorrhiza microbial communities from riparian zone in the Pacific Northwest, United States - 17_EM | ecosystem: Host-associated > Plants > Roots > Unclassified | place... | reverse complement strand
ATGGGCTTGATCGAGGAACATCGACATGAAATCAAACACCAATCTCAAATTGGCCGTCGGCGCGGTGGCGCTGATCGTGCTGCCGCTGATCCTGCAAGGCTTCGGTAACGCCTGGGTCCGCATCGCCGACATGGCGCTGCTCTACGTGCTGCTGGCCCTGGGCCTGAACATCGTGGTCGGGTACGCCGGCCTGCTCGACCTGGGTTATGTGGCCTTCTTCGCCGTGGGCGCCTACATGTTCGGCCTGATGGCTTCGCCGCAGCTCACCGACAACTTCCCGGCCTTCGCTGCCATGTTCCCCAATGGCCTGCATTCGCCGCTGTGGCTCATCGTGCCGCTCGGGGCGGGGCTGGCGGGGCTGTTCGGCATCGCGCTGGGCGCGCCCACGCTGAAGCTGCGCGGCGACTACCTGGCCATCGTGACGCTCGGTTTCGGTGAAATCATCCGCGTGTTCATGAACAACCTGGACCACCCGATCAACATCACCAACGGCCCCAAGGGCCTGGGCCAGATCGATTCCATCAAGTTCTTCGGCCTCGACCTCGGCAAGAACCTCGACCTGGGCAGCTTCACGCTGAACTCGGTGTCGCTGTACTACTACCTGTTCCTGGTGCTGGTGGTGGTGAGCGTGATCATCTGCCACCGCCTGCAGTTGTCGCGCATCGGCCGCGCCTGGATGGCCATCCGCGAGGATGAGATCGCCGCCAAGGCCATGGGCATCAACACCCGCAACATGAAGCTGCTGGCTTTCGGCATGGGCGCCACCTTCGGCGGTGTGTCGGGCACGATGTTCGCCGCCTTCCAGGGTTTCGTCTCGCCCGAATCCTTCAGCCTGATGGAGTCGGTGATGATCGTCGCCATGGTGGTGCTCGGTGGCATCGGCCACCTGCCCGGCGTGATCCTGGGTGCGGTGCTGCTGTCGGCGCTGCCCGAGGTGCTGCGTTATGTGGCCGGCCCGCTGCAGGCCATGACCGGCGGTCGGCTCGACTCCGCTATTCTGCGCCAGTTGCTGATCGCGCTGGCCATGATCATCGTGATGCTGATGCGTCCGCGCGGCCTGTGGCCGGCGCCCGACCACGGCAAATCGCTGCAAGCCAAGTAAGGAGCACAACATGAGCGAAACCATGGAAAAAGATGTTGTTCTCAAGGTCGGCGGCATTTCCAAACGCTTCGGCGGCCTGCAGGCGCTGAGCGATGTCGGCATCACGATCAAGCGCGGCCAGGTGTATGGCCTGATCGGCCCGAACGGCGCCGGCAAGACCACGTTCTTCAACGTGATCACAGGTCTCTACACGCCAGACGCCGGCAGCTTCGAACTCGCCGGCAAACCCTACCAGCCCACCGCTGTGCACGAAGTGGCCAAGGCCGGCATCGCCCGCACCTTCCAGAACATCCGCTTGTTTTCTGAGATGACGGCGCTGGAGAACGTGATGGTCGGCCGCCACATCCGCACCGGTTCCGGCCTGCTCGGCGCGATCTTTCGCACGCCCGGCTTCAAGAAAGAGGAACTCGAGATCGCCCAGCGTGCGCAGGAACTGCTCGACTACGTGGGCATCGGCAAGTTCGCCGACTACAAGTCGCGCACCCTGAGCTACGGCGACCAGCGCCGCCTGGAGATCGCGCGTGCCCTGGCCACCGACCCGCAACTCATCGCCCTCGACGAGCCCGCGGCCGGCATGAACGCGACGGAGAAGGTGATGCTGCGCGAGCTGATCGACCGCATCCGCAACGATAACCGGACCATCCTGATCATCGAACACGACGTGAAGCTGATCATGGGCCTGTGCGACCGCGTCACCGTGCTCGACTATGGCAAACAGATTGCCGAAGGCACACCCGCCGACGTGCAGAAGAATGAAAAAGTGATCGAGGCTTATCTCGGTACCGGAGGACACTGAGATGGCAGCATCTGAAAACAAAACCACTGGCGCGGCACCCGTGCTGCTGAAGGTCAACGGCCTGCAAGTGGCCTACGGCGGCATCCAGGCCGTCAAGGGCGTGGACTTCGAAGTCCGCGAAGGCGAGCTTGTCTCGCTGATCGGCTCCAACGGCGCCGGCAAGACCACCACCATGAAGGCCATCACCGGTTCGCTGCCATTCGTGGCCGGCGACATCCAGTACCTGGGCGAAAGCATCAGGGGACGCGGCGCCTGGGACCTGGTCAAGCTCGGCCTGGCCATGGTGCCGGAAGGCCGCGGCGTGTTCGCCCGCATGACCATCACCGAAAACCTGCAGATGGGCGCCTACATCCGCAGCGACAAGGCCGGCATCGCCTCCGACATCGAGAAGATGTTCAACATCTCCCGCGGCTGCGCGAACGCAAGGACCAGCTCGCCGGCACCATGTCGGGCGGCGAACAGCAGATGCTGGCCATGGGCCGCGCGCTCATGAGCCGCCCACGCGTGCTGCTGCTCGACGAGCCTTCGATGGGCCTGTCGCCGATCATGGTCGACAAGATCTTCGAGGTCATCAAGGACGTGTACGCCCAGGGCGTGACCGTGCTGCTGGTCGAGCAGAACGCCAGCCGCGCACTCGGCATCGCCAACCGCGGCTACGTGATGGAGTCCGGCATCATCACCATGAGCGGTGAAGCCAAGCAGATGCTGAACGATCCGAAGGTGCGCGCAGCGTATTTGGGCGAATAACAACCGTTCGCCCTGAGCCTGTCGAAGGGCTCGTTCCCATACCAGCGAGGCCTGCCGAAATGCAGCCTCGCTTTTTCTTTTAAGCTGTGGCCATGCCCACGCCAAAGACTTTTCCCATTTCCCCCGAAACCATCGCCGCCTACGCCCAGGACGGCGCCGTGATCCTGCGTGGTGTGCTCGATGCGGCCGAGGTGCAGCGCCTGGCCGATGGCATCGAACACAACCTCGCGCACCTGAGCCCGCTGGCTGCCGTGGCCAGCCGGCCCGACGATCCGGGCCGCTTCGTCGAAGACTTCTGCACCTGGCAGGACAACCCGGCCTACCGCGCCATCCTGTTCGAGTCCGCCTTGCCGCATGTGGCCGCGCAGCTCATGCAAAGCCAGGCCGTGCGCCTGTACCACGACCACCTGCTGGTCAAGGAGCCCGGCACGCGCCAGCCCACGCCCTGGCACCAGGACCAGCCCTACTACAACGTCAGTGGCCGGCAGAACGTGAGCTTCTGGATCCCCGTCGACCCGGTGCCGCTGGCCAGCACGCTGCGCCTGGTGGCCGGCTCGCACGCCGGCACCTGGTACATGCCGCGCAGCTTCCGCGACCAGCAGGCCAAGTGGTTCCCCGACGGCGCCCTGGCCGAGCTGCCCGACATCGAGGCCGACCCCACGCGCTACCGCCAGCTCGCCTGGGCGCTGGAGCCCGGCGACGTGCTGGCCTTCCACATGCTGAGCCTGCACGCGTCCAGCGGCGTCGGCCCGGCTGCGCGGCGGCGCGTGTTTTCGGCGCGCTACCTCGGCGACGACGCCCGCCATGCGCCAAGGCCCTGGCGCACCTCGCCGCCGTTTGCCGGTTTGGCAGAGCGGCTGGCCGATGGGGCGGTGATGGACGATGCCTTGTTCCCGCCGGTGTATTGAGGCTCTTGACTTCCACATCCATTCAGGGCGCCATGCTTCAAAAAACCATAGCCAAATACAAGGCGATCACGCCGCTGGTCTGGAAGGTTCTGCTGACGCAGTTCCTGATGAACACCTCGCACTTCATGACCATGTCACTGCTGGCGGTGTACATGGTGGGCACCCTCAAATTCGGGGCCTGGGAGGTCGCGACGGTGATGAGCGTGAACCTTCTTTCCGCCCAGATGCTGCCCTTCGTCTTCGGGCTGATGGCCGACCGCTACGGCTTTCGGCGCTTCATGGCGGCAGGGCTGCTGCTGCGTGCGCTGGGGCTGCTGGGTTTTGCGTTCGGCAGCGGCTGGATCGCCTTGTCGGCCATGGCGCTGGTCATGGGCATTGGCGTGGCCTTGTATGAATCCTCGGTGTATCCGTTCTTCTCGAAACAGCCGCGGGAGATCGCCACGCGCGCGTTCATCCTGAACAACCAGATGCTGAACCTGGGCGTGGTGGTCGGGCCGCTGCTGTCGGGCCTGCTGCTGGCCTACGACATCCGCCTGGCCTTCGTCGTCAGCAGCCTCTTGTTCGGCAGCCTGAGCGTGTGGGTGTTCGCGCAGCAGGAAATCGATGCGGCATTCGCCAAGGGAACGGTGCTGGCCGTGAGCCTGAAGCGGGTGGTGTCAGACCGGCGCTTCCTGTTCTTCCTGCTGGCGGTTGTGCCGTGGTATTTCTTGTTCGCGCAGCTGTATGTGTCCTTCCCCCTGTACCTCAGCAAGATCGCTGGCGAGGCCGCGGTGCCGAAGATGTTCTTCGTGAACGGCCTGGTGGGCTTGGTCTTCATGATCGGCACCATGGTCGTGATGGAAAACACCTCGCCGCGTGCGCTGCTGCCGCGGGTCTACCTGATGGCCACGGTGTTTTTCTTCGCCGCGCCATGGCTGGGGGCGGCGTGGTGGTTCCTGGTCTTCGTCGGGTGCTACACGGTGGTGGAGACACTCATCCTGCCGGCGATCGAAACCATCGTTACCGAGATGGCGCCGGACGGCAGCCAGAGCACCTTCTTCGGCGCGCTCAGCGTGGCTTCCGCCGTGGGCGGCGCGGCCGGCTATTACGCCGGTAGCTGGATGATGCTGAACCTGGACGCGCGGGCCATGTGGACGGTGTTTTCGGGCGTTGGGTTGCTCGGGTTCATCTTGTCGCTGGGCTTCGTCAGGGCCGGCTACGCGTCTGCGCGGTTACCCGCCAGAACTTGATTGCCTTGCCTTGGCGCCGCACCGAAAGCTTGGGGCCGGCAGCCTGGGCTGAGCCGCGCGGGGCGGGTGGACCCGAGGATTGGGTGTATAACCGGAGCCCTCTCCGGCCGTGCGCCCGCCCCTCCAGGGCCGCGCGCAGGCCGTGCACACACCAGACCAGGCGCGCCGGCGCGCCGCAACAGCAAGGAACACGACATGGGCGCGCAGTGGAAAGCAAAAGGCAAGGAACTGGCGGCGAATGCCAAGGGCCGGATGTTCGGCAAACTGGCCAAGGACATCATGATCGCCGCACGCGCCGGTGCCGATCCGGCCACCAACGCGCGCCTGCGCCTGGTGGTGGAGCAGGCGCGCAAGGTGTCGATGCCCAAGGACACGCTGGAGCGGGCCATCAAGAAGGGCGCCGGCCTCACCGGCGAGGCGGTGCATTTCGAACATGTGATCTATGAAGGCTTCGCGCCGCACCGCGTGCCGGTGATGGTCGAATGCCTGACCGACAACGTCAACCGCACCGCGCCCGAGATGCGGGTGCTGTTCCGCAAGGGCCAGCTCGGCACTTCCGGCTCGGTGGCCTGGGACTTCGACCATGTGGGCATGATCGAGGCCGAGCCTCTTGCTGGCTCAACGCTCAACCATGACCCTGAACTGGCCGCCATCGAGGCCGGCGCACAAGACTTCGAGCCGGGCGAGGAAGAGGGCAGCACCATGTTCCTCACCGACGCGGCCGACCTCGACCTGGTGAGCCGCGCGCTGCCGGCCCAGGGTTTCACGGTGTTGTCGGCCAAGCTCGGCTACAAGGCCAAGAACCCGGTCGATCCGGCCAGCCTGAGCGCCGAGCACCTGGAAGAGGTCGAGGCCTTCCTGGCCGCGATCGACGCCAACGACGACGTGCAGAATATTTTTGCGGGCCTGGGCGGCTGAGCTGCCAAAGAACCACCAATGCATCGCGCTGCCTGGCCTCCGTTGACAAATAGCTGAACGCACATGGCTGCAGTTGCCGCATCTCGCCGAGATGCGCGTGGCCCCGCCTGCTGCTTCATACCTGCTGGACTGTGCTCCCGCAGGCTTCCTTGCCTCCTTCGCATTCTTCCGATGCTTTGCATCGGACCGATCGAGGCATCCCGCTATTTGTCTCGGATATCAACACAACATGCAGTTATTAAATACCCTGGTGGCGCACGCCATCCCTTGGATTCCTCGCGCGCTCATCCAAAAGATCTCACGACGCTACATCGCTGGTGACGACCTCGCCGATGCGCTTGCGCGTATCCGTCAGCTCAATGCACAAGGCTTTTGCGTGACGGTCGACGTGCTTGGCGAGACCGCTTCCACCGCCCAGCAAGCCGAAAGCACAGCCAGCGAATACAGGCGGCTGCTGGAAGCCATTCAACGCCATGGCTTGGACGCCACCATTTCGGTGAAGCCAACCGCCCTGGGCTTGCTGCTGGACAGGCAGGCATGTGGGCAGAGGCTGGAACACATCGTGAGATCAGCAGTTGAGCATCAAACCGCCGTGTGCATCGACATGGAAGATGTCCGTTGCACCCAGATGGAAATCGACCTGTTCTCGCAGATCAGAGCGCGTTACAGCAATGTCGGCTTGGCTCTGCAGGCCTACTTGCGGCGCACGTACCAAGACATCGAGCCGCTTCTGCGCGACGGAAACAATCTGCGCCTATGCAAAGGCATCTATCTGGAGGAGCGATCGCAGCTGGTGGACCATGCCTGGAGCGACAGAAGTGCCATCAACGCGCATTTCCTGGCCCACGTCACGCGTTGTTTTGACACGGGAACCTTCGTCGGTGTGGCCACACACGACGCCGTGCTGGTCGAGCAAGTCGTCGCGCTGGCACGCAGCAGGCGTATCGACCCAGGGAAATTCGAGTTTCAGATGCTGCTCGGTGTGTGCCAACCCCTGCGCGACAGGCTGCTGCGCACGGGCTTCAAAGTGCGCATCTATGTGCCTTATGGAGGGGACTGGTACGGCTATAGCATTCGGCGGATGAAAGAGAATCCGCGCATCGCCGGGCATGTGGCAAGAGCCATGGTCGGTCTCTGACGCTCAGCGGAGCTATCGCTGCGTTGCGGCTGGTTTGATCTGGGTCCAGACATTCCCTGATTTCATCCCGGCGGCCCTGCCGTTTTGGCCTGGCTGCCGTTAAGCTAGCTGTATCGGGCTTTGGGCTATCAGGCCCTGCAGAACCTGTATGAAAAACGAAGCAAAAAAATTTGTGACGCACCAGGCCTGGGTCGAAGGCAAATGGGAGCGCGACGTGGTCTTGTCCATCGCCGCCGACGGCACCTGGGCCAGCGTGCTGCCGAACGCCAGCGCGGCGCAGCAGGCCGGTGCCACGCGGCTGGTCGGCGTGGTGCTGCCGGGCGTGGTGAACGCCCACAGCCATGCACTGCAGCGTACCCGGGCGGGCCTGACTGAGCGGCGCAGCGCGCTGGCGTTCGACGTGGTGCCGACCCGGCCGTCTGCGCTGCCGCATCTACCTCATCTGCCGCACTTGCCTCAGCTGTCGGCCGTGCCGCGCGACCGCCGCCTGAGCCCGGCCCAGCGGGTCACGCCGGCGCAGCTCGAAGCCGTGGCGAGCCAGCTGTACGCCGAAATGCTGCTGGGCGGCTACACCCATGTCTGCGAATTCCTCTACCTGCACCACGCCGCATCCGCCGAGCCGCTGGAGATGGCACAGGCGCTGGTGCGCGCCGCGCAGCAGGTCGGCCTGGGGCTGACGCTGCTGCCCGCGCTGGCCCCGCGTGGCGGCGTGGGCGGCGCGCTAGGCAACACCGCGTCGGACGACGCCCGTACGCTCGCCGACGGGCCCGAGCAGGTGATGCGCGTGGTCGAGAGCATCAACCGGCAGGCCATCGCGGCGGCGCGTTTGCCATCGGCGCGTCCTACCATGGCCGCCTCCGGGCCGGTGCTGGTGAGCGCGGGCGTGGGCCTGCATGCGCAGGGCACCGGCGAGACGGCCGTGATGCAGACGCTGGCAGCGGCAGCACGCAAGACCGGTTTGCCGGTGCACATTCCCATCGCCGAACACCAGGCGGCGGTGGACGAATGCCTGGCCCGCACCGGTCAGCGGCCCATCGAGTGGCTGCTGAGCCATGCCGACGTGGACGCGCGCTGGAACCTGGTGCACGCCACCCATGCCACGGCCGCTGAACTGCAGGCCATGCGCAGCGCGGGCGCGGCCATCGTGACCTGCCCGAGCACCGCCGCCAACCTCGGCCATGGTGTGTTCGACCTGCCGGCCTTTGCCGCGATGGGAGGCCACTGGTCGATCGGCTCCGACCGCAACGTGGCGCGCAGCTGGCCCGAAGAACTGCGCCAGCTCGAATACGCGCACCGGTTGCAGCGGCAGCCTCGCCATGTGGCGGCCCAGGCCGCCGGGCGCGAGAGCAGCGCGGCGGTGTTGTTCGACGCCGCGGTGGCGGGCGGCCAGGCGGCCACCGGCCAGCGTGTGGGGCCGATCCAGGTCGGGCGCCGCGCCGACTTCCTGGTGCTCGACGCGCACTCGAATTCGCTGCTCGGCCTGCCGGTCGAACACCAGCTCGATGCGCTGCTGTTCTCCAGCCCTGCGGCGCGTTTTCGCGAAGTGTTCGTGGCCGGCGTGCAGGTGGTGAAGGACGGCTGCGTGGTCGGCCCGCAAAACGACGCGGTGCTGGCCAGCCGTATCGGCGACATCTTCGTGCCGACGATGCAGGCGCTGTACACACCCGTGCCGAGCCAGGCTTGATCCCTTGATCCGCTTCCTCCACGCGGCCGACCTGCACATCGACAGCCCGCTGCGCGGCCTCGGCCGTTACGCGGGCGCGCCGGTGGAGCGGCTGCGCAACGCCACGCGGCGCGCGCTGGTGCAGCTGGTGGACCTGGCGTTGCGCGAGCAGGTGCATTTCGTGTTGCTGGCCGGTGACCTGTACGACCGCGACTGGCCCGACTTCCACACCGGCCTGTTCTTTCGCGAGCAGATGGTGCGGCTGGTGCGCGCCGGCATTGCGGTGTTCATCGTGCAGGGCAACCACGACGCGCAGGGCGTGATCAGCCGGCAGTTGCCGTTGCCCGATGCCGTGCGTGTGTTCTCCAGCCGGACCAGCGAGACCGCGCATCTGCCCGAGATCGGCGTGGCCATCCACGGCCGCAGCTTTCCCGAGCGCGAGGTGCCCGAAGACCTGGTGCCCCATTACCCCGAGCCGGTGGCCGGCGCCTTCAACATCGGCCTGCTGCACACCAGCCTCACCGGTGCGGCCGGCCACGACACCTATGCGCCGACCAGCCTGCCGGTGCTGCGCGCCAAGGGTTACGACTACTGGGCACTGGGCCATGTGCATGCGCGCCAGGTGGTGAGCGAGGCCGCGCCGCGTGTTGTCTTCCCAGGCAATCTGCAGGGCCGCCATGCCAACGAGACCGGGCCGAAAGGTTGCGAACTCGTCAGCGTGCAGGGCGGCGTGATCGACGCCGTCTTCGTGCCGCTCGACGTGGTGCGCTGGCACCAGCTGAGCGTGCCGCTGGACGGCATCGACCAGCTCGCCGCCGCCACGCAGCGGGTGGCGCAGGCGCTGGCCGAAGCCACCGAGGCAGGCGGTGGAGCGAGTGGTGCGGGTGGAGCCGGTGGAATGGGTACGGCAGGCGGCGATCGCCTGCACGCCATGCGTATCCATTTGAACGGCCGCACCGCGCTGCATGCCGAGGAAGCGCGCCAGCCCGGCACACTGGCGGCCATGGTGCATGCCGCGGCACAAGACGTGGCCGGTGTTGAGGTCTGGATCGAACAGGTGCGGCTGGCCGTGTCATCGCCGGTGGACCGCGCCCGCATCGCCGAGGGCCAGGACGCGGTGGCCGAGCTGGTGCGCCTGGTCGACGAACTCGCCGCCGATCCGCAGCGCCTGGCCGACTGGTCGGCGCGCACGCTCGGCGAGGTGCTGTACAAGCTGCCGGCCGAAGTGTTGGCCGGCGGGCTGGGACAGGGCGCAGAGCTGCCGCAGCTGGCCGATGCCCAGGCCCTGCGCCAACTGCTGATGGACGCCGAGGCCACGCTGCTGGCGCGCCTCAACGCAGGTGGGGCTACGGCATAGGGGCGGCATGAAGATCCGCAAACTCTTCCTCAGCGCCTTCGGCCCGTTCACCGGCCGGGTGCTCGACTTCGGCGCCTCGGCGGCCAATCTGCACCTGGTCTTTGGTGCGAACGAGGCCGGCAAATCATCGGCGCTGCGGGCCATGGGCGACCTGCGCTTCGGCATCCCGCTGCGCAGCGCCGACAACTTCGTGCACGACCACGCGCAGATGCTGCTGGCCGGGGTGTTCGAACAAGCCGGTGGTGATGCCGTCGCGCTGGCCCGGCGCAAGAAAAACAGGGACGCCCTCACCGCCGCCGACCCCGCCACCGGCGAGCCGTTGGTGAACGTGGCAGCCAGCGCAGCGGTGCAGCAGGCCCTCACCGGCGGACTGGACCGCGCGCGCTTCGAACTCGGCTTTGGCCTGGACCATGCGCGCCTGCGCGAAGGCGGGCGTCAACTGGTGCAGGGCGAGGGCGAACTCGGTGCCGCGCTGTTCGAAGCCAGCGCCGGCCTGCAGGGCGTGAAGGCCTTGCTGGCCGCGCTGCAGGAAGACGCCAGGGCCTATTACGGTCCGCGCCTGGCCCAGTCCGTGATCAATGAGGCCGGCCGCCAGCTGGAAGAGCAGAAGCAACTGCTCAAGAAAGCCCTGGTACGGCCCGAAGCCTGGCGCGAGCGGCAGCGCGCCTTTGACGCCGCCACCGCACAGCTGCAGGCGCTGCAGGCCGAGATGGCCGGCCTGCGCCAGCGCGCCGCCACGCTGGCCGAGCTGCGCGCGGTGCAGCCCTTGCTGCTGCAGCTCGACCAGGCCCGGGCCGAAGCCGAAGCGCTCGGGCCGGTGCCGCCACTGCCCGCCGACGCACGCGAACAGCGGCTGGCCGCCTTGCAGACCGCCAGCACCGCGCAGCAGCAGATGGCCGAGGCCCAGGCCGAGATCGACCTCTGCACCCAGACCCAGGCCGGCCTGCAGCGCGCGCCCCAGCTCCTCCACCACGCCGGCGCCATCGACCGGCTGGTGCAGGACTTCGAGGCCGTGCGCCGGCAACGCGCCGAGCTGCTGCAGACCCGCACCTCGGTGCAGTCCGGCACACAGGCCTTGGCCGACCAGGCCGCGCGCATTGCCGCAGGGCAGGGCGCGGCCGATCTGCTGGCCCTGGCGCCCACGCCGGCACAAGGCCTGGCGCTGGAAGAGCTGCTGGCCGAAGGCGCGCGCCTGGCCCAGGCCCTGGCCGATGCACAGGCCCGGGTGGCACGTACCGAGGCGCAGCTGCGGGCCGTCGCCAATGCTCCGGATGGGTCGGATGTAGCGAACGCTCAGGTAGTTGCTGTGCTAGAGGCAGCCCTGCAGCAGGCACAGCCCTGGAGCGATGGCCCTTCGCGTGAGGCCGATCTGCGGCGCGAGGCCGATGCGCTGGCCCAGCGCCTCGATCAGATGCTGCATGAGCTTGGCGCCACGGCCGTCTCGCCGTTGCAGGCCGCGCGGCCCCTGCTTGCGGCGCAGATCACGCAGGCCGAACAAGCCATGGCCGAACGCGAAGCCGAGCGCCAGGCCCTGCAGAAGGAAGATGCCCAGCTGCAGCAGGCCTTGCAGGCGCAACTGCGTCGGCAGCAGGAACTGGCGGCCGTGGGTGAACTCGTCACCGCGCAGACCCTGCAGGCCGCACGCGAACGTCGCGATGTGTTGTGGCACCAGTTCCTTCAGCAGATCCGGCAGCACCAGCCCGCGCCCGATGCCGCGTTGGCCGAAAGCTTCGAACGCGCCCAGGCCGAGGCCGACCGCCAGGCCGACCTGCTGCGCGAAGGCGCGGCACGCGCGGCGCAGGCCGCCGAGTGCGCGTTGCGCATCAACGAAAACCAGGCCGACCGCCAGACCCATGGGCAGGCCCAGGCCGACTGGCAGCGGCGCCACACCCAGGCCTTGTTTGATTGGCAGGCCACGCTCGAAGCCGCCGGCCTGCCAGCGCTGGCGCCGCCGGTGCTGCGCGATTGGCAGCAGCGCCGCGCCCAGGCGCTGGAGTTGGCGCAGCAGCAGGCCACGCTGCAGCGCGAAGCCAGCGACATCGCCGAGGCCATGCGGGTCGCCTTGGCCGCCTTGCAGGCCGCGCTGCAAGCCGCCGGCCAGATGCCGATGGCGCAGGCTCCGCTGGCCACCCTCGCGCAACAGGCCCGCACCTGGCTGCAGCAGCACATCGAAGCCGCGGCGCGGGCCCAGGCCCAGGCCGCGCAGCAACAGCAGTGGCGCGCCGAACGCGCCGCCGCCGAAAGCGAAGCCACCGCGCGCGGCAGCGACCATGCGGCCAACGCCGCCGCACAGGCGCAGTGGACCACGCGGCTCTGGCTGGCACCGGGCAGCTCGGCCGCCGCCGTAAAGGCCCGGCTCGCGGAACTGGCCAGCCTGGCCCAGGCCGATGCGCTGCTGCGCCAGCAACAGGCCAGCATCGACCGGCTGCAGGCGCTCGAAGACGCGCTGGCCCAGGATGCGGCCTCGCTGGCCACACTGCTGCAGGAAGCCGCACCGGTGCACCTCGGCGACTTCGTCGACCAGCTGCAGCGCCGCCGCCAGGATGCCGCCGCCGCCGCCCTGCGCGCCGAAGAGCTGGAGCGCCGCGGTGCTGCCGCGCGCCGCCAGTTCGCGCAGGCCCGTGCCCAGGCCGAGGCCAGCGCCACGGTGTTGCAGGCGCTGTGCGGTCTGGCTGGTGTTGCGGCCACCCATGCGCTTGTCGAAGCCGAGCAGCGCGCCATGGAGGGCCGCCGCCTGCAGGCCGACGTGGCGCGGCTCACGGCACAGCTTGCGGCGGCTTCGGCCCGGCCGCTGGACGCGCTGCGCCACGCCGTGGCCGACCTCGACATGGCCGGCACCGATGCCGAGCGCGAGCGCATCGAAGCCGCGCTGGCGCCGCTGCAGGCCCGCATCGACGAAGCCCTGGCGGCGCAGATGGCGGCACGCCAGGCCTTCGAGGCCATCGACACCTCGGGCGCGGCGGCCGAGGCGCGCGAGGCCATGGAATCCGCCGCCGCGCGTTACCGCGCCGCCGTGCAGCCCTGGGCGCAACTGAAGATGGCCGAGAGCCTGCTGCAAGAGGCGCTGCGGCGTTTTCGCGAACGGGCGCAGGGGCCGATGGTCACGCTCGCGTCCGAATACTTCGCGCTGATCACCGGCGGGCGTTACGTTCGGCTGCGCGTCGACGAGGCCGGCGACAAACCCGCGCTGCAGGCGGTGGACGCCGAAGGCCGCGCCATCGGCATCGACGCCATGAGCGAAGGCACGGCCGACCAGCTCTACCTGGCGCTGCGCCTGGCCGCGCTCGAGCTGCAGCGCAGCCCGGAACGGATGATGCCGCTGGTGCTCGACGACGTGCTGATGACTTCGGACGACGAACGTGCGGCCCGCATGTTCAAGGCGCTGGCGCGGTTCGCCGAAGGCGGGCAGGTGCTGCTGTTCACCCACCACCAGCACCTGGTGCCGCTGGCGCAGGCGGTGCTGCCGGCCGAGGCCCTGGCGGTCCACCCATTGTGAAAATATCCCCTACACCGCGCTGGGATGATCATGCTTGAAACTGATGACTTCGCCATGCCTGATGCGACACTGGCGCCCCATCGACCAAGGAGCAACGCATGAGCCGTCTCACCGCGAAAGATTTCCCCGCCGAAATTCTGGAACTCTACGACTACTACGTCCACGGCAAGATCGCCCGGCGCGAGTTCCTGGAGCGGGCCGGCAAGTACGCCGTGGGCGGCATGACCGCCGCCGGCATGCTGGCCTCGTTGAGCCCGAACTACGCGCTGGCGCAGCAGGTGGCCTTCACCGATCCGGACATCGTTGCCGACTACGTGATGTACCCGTCGCCCAACGGCCACGGCCAGGTGCGCGGCTACCTGGTGCGCCCGGCCAAGGCCACCGGCAAGGTGCCCGGCGTGGTGGTGGTCCACGAGAACCGCGGGCTGAACCCCTACATCGAAGACGTGGCGCGTCGCACCGCCAAGGCCGGTTTCATTGCACTCGCACCCGATGGCCTGAGCTCGGTCGGGGGATACCCCGGCAACGACCCGAAAGGCCTCGCCCTGCAGGCCCAGGTGGACCCGACCAAGCTGATGAACGACTTCTTCGCCGCCATCGAATTCCTGATGCGCCACGACGCGACCACCGGCAAGGTCGGCATCACCGGCTTTTGTTATGGCGGCGGCGTGGCCAACGCGGCGGCCGTGGCCTACCCCGAACTCGGCGCGGCCGTGCCCTTCTACGGACGGCAGCCGAAGGCCGAAGACGTGGCACGCATCAAGGCGCCGCTGCTGCTTCAATATGCCGCGCTGGACACCGGCATCAACGCCGGCTGGCCTGCTTATGAGGCGGCGCTGAAGGCCAACGGCAAGACCTATGAGGCTTATGTCTATCCGGGTGTGAACCACGGCTTCCACAACGACTCGACGCCGCGCTACGACGAGGCGGCGGCCAAGCTGGCCTGGGAGCGGACGGTGGGGTGGTTCAAGCGGTATCTGGTTTGATTGGGTGGCCTGGCGGGGCTGCGATAAAGATGTTGACTTGACCTGCTGAGGGGGCGTGGAGGAGCTTGAAACGATGCAGGGATGATGGATCAAAGTGGATTGGCACTATTGAAGCAACGCTTGAGAAGGCTACTAAGGCAGTCGAAAGCGGAAGAAGGTGAACCGCCCCGGGTTTCGTGGAGGCCCGTTGGTTTAAGTCAGGCCGCCACCGTGGTGGCCTGATTGGCGAGTTGCCGGTAGTAGTTTGCCTCAGCTTCTGC
>Ga0307515_10014495_pt1 | contig 14601 bp, 16 predicted proteins | sample 17_EM_MG_FD_194513 | JGI IMG/M metagenome (GOLD analysis project Ga0307515, IMG submission 194513) | Populus trichocarpa ectomycorrhiza microbial communities from riparian zone in the Pacific Northwest, United States - 17_EM | ecosystem: Host-associated > Plants > Roots > Unclassified | place... | reverse complement strand
GAAGGTTGGCATTCCGGGTCCATTCCAATGGCTCTAAATCTCACACGGAATGATGGCAGGATATTGGAACATCTCGTCGGTCCCGCGATTCACTAACGTTGGGTACTGAAATAATCGGTCAACGAAGGAAAAATTGGGTGCCAGTTGTGACTTATGGTCAAACCAATGGCTCCCCCGCGCTCTACGGTCCCTGGGGCGGCTTCAAGGTAGGTACGTATCCCGTTAGGTATCACTCAGTTGACCGATTCCCTTGTGAATCAGAGTCCTCGAAGAGTGGATGATCCCACGGGCGCCGCGAGGATCATGAGTAGGTGTTTGTGACGACGGCCATTGGCCACTTTGGCTGCTCTCGGGGTGTTCCAGGCGTGCAGGAACAACTCGTGATGAGTAATGGTACTCTTTTTGCGGCGCCAATTCCAGAAGAGTGTCATTCCGTTGGTGAAACCATCCAGAAAGCCGTCGAGACCTCTGTGCAAGAGGCGGAAGTAGACGGGAAGGAAGTAACACCTTGGATCCCGAAACGGATTGGCGAACTCTCCGGTGGAAAATCTCTTGCAAACAGTACGTCACCCCGTTCATGTCACACCATAGTCTCTACTCACCACGTTTCCCAGATATGGAACTCATCGAGAACGCTTCGTTGATTGATACGCCGCCAATTCACACTTCTGTAGGTGTGCGTACCCCCAGTTCCCAGGTGGCCAGACCGCCGCCTCGTGACGAAGCTCACGGCCGAGTTGATGGGAAGCTCGTAAGCAACCTCTCTCAACTCTGATCAGGTAGAACCGATTCTCAATGCATCCTGTCACAGCGAAGCGCCACCGGGTACACAGGGCTTCTGGCATTCCACCGCAGCGTACCGCTGATCCGCCTCAGCACCCACACCAACCTTGATCCCCCCCTCCCCCGGTCATCGTTGGCTCGGCTGCGATGAATCGCATCCAGAGCACGTAAACAGCCCGGCATGGAAACGACTCATCCTTTACACTCGATGACTCCAGGTTCGGTGTCCCTCTCGCCTGGTACTGTGGGTAGAAACACTACAGAAGAAACGCATCGCATTCTATCCGTGAAGTCCGACACTCAGGCACTCGTTCTGGTATCCGATCGAACCTTGTTACACCCATACCACGTCGGGCAAAGGTGACCCACCGAGTCAATCGACTTTGGTCATCCTACCGTTGGTTTGGGGATGAACATCGTGTAGCCAACGGGACTGCCTGGCCCTTCTCCAACCAGCTCTCCCCTATGTGCGCGGTCGGCGAGCAGATAGGAAGCGAGTTCGGTTTTGACCGTGAACACCGTTCGGCCCCTAGACCCTGTTGCTTTGGCCGCAGGAGGGAGGAACTGACAAACTCGCGATCAGGATCTGGTTGGACTCGGTCATTATGCATTATGGTTGACGACGAGAATCCGAGCCGGGGAAGGGCCATTGGTCGATTACGCTGAACTTCGGTCCCCCATCCTCCATCGTCCGCTTACTTTCACCTACTCACACCGACCCCACACAAACCCACAAACCCACACGACTCTCCATACTTTACGTCCACCCTTACGTCCACGAATACGACCGCCACAGACATTAAATGTCGATCCAACAACGTTCCAAATCTGCCCCCCAGCTCTCTGCCTCCCTCACCTTCCAAGACGCAGGCGAGGACACGACCCTGTACAAGAAGCGACAGTCCTCTGTCCACTGCCCGATCATCACACAGCCGACCTCGAGGCCACGAGGCGAACCGTTCGCTTTGTCTGGATTCTTCCCGTCATGTATGCCATTGGCTGAAAGGAGGACGATGATGCGGAATCCGCCCACACCACGTCCGGAGAAGACCCTATCGTCGTCCCCCCTACCCTAGTCGAGTACGGCGAAAGTGGAAATATGGACCGGGTCATTCAGCTCAGGATAAGCTCAGGATTTTACGCCTCCGTGAGTACCGGGCGCTCCTTTCCCTCTACCATCGCCGGCTCTCCCGAGAATAGCGTGACTGAATGCCGCGATCTTTCTAGTTCATTTCTTGGAGGGGAAACAAAAAGCACAACCGTCCAAACCGTAGTCCGATCAAGATAATACAATTGAGGCGCCTTCAAAGCTGTTGTACCTGGAGCAGAACGTCGACTCGTTCGAGGGCGCGTGTGATGCCTACCGGGCGCGTCGACAAGCCCGCGATCTGGGACCCTCGATCAACACGAAAGATATCAAGGAGCTCTCGACAGGTACATTGTTTTCCCCTGCTCGGGAAGGCAGCGAGAGGACGGAAGAGGAGTGGGATGATGTACTGTACCGAGGCTGGCAACGAGTCACCAGCTTGTTATTTTAGAGACCCCCACTGTTTATTCTAAGCATTTTTGAGGTGTACATAGACTTTCAATCGACTTTGAACCGTTTCTATGCCGCTACGGAATAATCAGTCCGCTTTGGGGGCGCTGCTTCAGTGTCGTTCACTTGATGATCTGGAGGGGTTGCACGAGATATTCTCGACAGCTGGCATCGCTCGAGCAGTGCACGCCCGGCAGAGGTAACAATTTCGTGGCAATCGTAGCGTCTTCAAAATAAATGATAGGAATATCCTAGAACATACACGTGTAAACAAATATAACGAGGGGGACGGGGAGATACAGTGGGTGAAGCGTCGAGGACGGGCGGTGAAACAACGAATATATGACGACATGGCGAATAAGGGGGAGAACATTCTTGGGGAGGAAGAAAGTGACGGTTTTAGGTGACAAAGCCAAGTGTGGAGGGGAGAAGGTGTCGCTGACTTGTGGAGGATACACTTGAAGAACTTAACACGGCCGTGGATGCCTTCGTTCGGTCTCTCGAGCTTAGAATGAAAAGTCAATGCGCGCAGGAAATAGCATCGTCTAGAGGGACGCACAATTCATGAAGGCAGATTAACCAGAGGCAATCAGACTGTTCTCTATCTTCTGGAGGAGCTCCCTACAGTCCTCCACGTCCTTCGCAGCCCCGAGCTTCTCGTGGACGTCGGCGGCGCGTAGAACCTCAGTCCTCGCCTCTTCAAGCCTGCCTTGCTTGTACCAAACTTGAGCCTGCTCCTCCATCGCAAGGCCCAAATGGTATGCGCCATCGACCGCGTGCAACTTGGCGCGTTCAACATGAGCCTGTGCGTCGTCAAACCTGTCTTCGTCGCGAAACAATCCCGCCAGTTTGTAATGAATCCAAAACAGGTGATCGTGCCAGTTGAAAGGAGACGCAATTCCGAGAGCTACCTCGTAACGGTGAATCGCCTTCTCGATCTCGCCCTTCGATCCGTATATCCTGGCGAGAGTTCGATGGCATTGGCAGACCCGAAATTGTTCGCCTTCGTCCGGAAGGAGAGCGATGGCCCGGAATGCGGCTTCTTCTGCGGCGTCGAGCTGGCCGTCGACACTCAATGACGAAGCAAGGTTGTCCAAACACTCTGCCTGTTTCAGCGTGTCACCAAGCCGTTCATAGATCTCCAACGCTTCTTGTGCCTGCTGTATTCCTTCCTTTGGGAGGCCCATCAGCCAATTTGTATCGGATAGGTCCCTCAGTGTTTGCGCGACATTGGCATCATCCCCCCGCTCTCTCCAGAGCTTCAGGGCATGAGACATGAGCCGTTTGCATTCCGCATCATTCCCGACTGAGTAAATCAACAACGAGAGCCGAGACAGGCATTCTGGCTTGGAGTGGTGATCGTCTGGGAGCCCTTCGACCTTCGGCTGTAGAATGGTGAGTCGCTTTTTGTACCAATAGAGGTGCCACATAAAGTCGGCGCAGGCGGCCCAGACACTATCCGAGTTCGGATCGACCGTTGTGAAGATGTCAAGGAGATGCTCGACGTTAACATCCTCCGACATGATCCATCGCCCTTCCACAAAGTTGGGCTCGTCCGGATTAATATCGACTGACATCCGGGTGAAGTAGCATTCCTTGGTCGTGAGGAGGAGTGAGGACGACTTTGGGTCCTTGGGAGAAAGGTAGTCTCGGAGCGGTGCCAGCATCGTGATGAACCCATTACTCCGGTGTGTCAAGGAAAGCATGCAGAACTTGTCGATGACATTGGTTCTGTTCGAGATCGTCGGGAACAACCAATCAACGTTGTTCTCGTTGATACCTTGCGGGAAGAAGGCAACCGCTTCTAGAAGTGCTCGAGCGTCAGGGCCAAGCTCCTGGAACATGGCGGAGGCGAGCGAAAGTTCGATCGTGGCTGCAAGGCTCTTGTTATGCTCAGTCTGCAGCACACCCGTCCGTCGTCGCCCCCACTCCCCGGTCAGCCGGTTCACGTCCCACTTGTTGTGATGTGCCACTGTTGCGAGGAGAGTGATGGAGAGCGGGTGAAAATCAAGTTGATCCAAGATACTGTCGACCTGATAGGACCGTTCGCCGTTCCTGTATATCCGATAGAAGGCATCGCGTGCGGCCTCGATCGACAGTGTTGGTATATCGAGAGTCTCGCAGTCGGGTGGAATGACGGAAATACGTGAAGTGATACAAAGGCAGATGTTGCCGAGCTGACTCAGCTCCTCCACCGCGGCGTAGATCTTCTGGGCGTCCATCCCTTGAGGATCAAGGATCGACTCTGCATTATCTAGGACCAGGAGGACCTCCTTCGAAGACAGGAATGGACGCAGGCTGGCCAAATCCTCGGGGTTCTCGATCCCCGCACCGACCACCTTAGCTAGTCGGCTCAGGAAATGGGCGTATGATGGGATGAACTGGTCACAGCGAACGAACCAACGGTTGTCGCCGAACCGTTGTCTGATGCGATAGTGATGGAGGACGGTCAGTCCGATGGATGTCTTCCCAATTCCACCGACACCAATGAGGGCGATGGGTGTCAGGTTTTCGGCCAGACCGACGATCTTCTCGATCAGCTCGTCACGTCCGAAACACGCCCTCGGTGCCGGAGGAGGCACTTCGCCACGTGTGCTGGGAGCAAATATGAGATAGTGAATCCGCCGATAATTCAGATTGCTGACCTCGCCTGAGTCTAAGCAACAGTGAGCGGACATTTTACGATTGACAGAGTACGAGTTTCGCTCACCGACGAATTTGTCCCACCACTGCCTTCCTGACCTTTCGCCATGGTGCGTTGGATGTCGGAGACCATGGTCTGGGTGGTCGTAATATCGCGCCGGACCTCGGAGACGAAGGCGCGGATGTCTTGACGAATGTCGGAAACCGTTCCACGTGTGCTCGGCAAGGGGGGCGGCGAATCTCCAGGTGCACTGAATGCAGAAGTTAGATATCAGTCTAATTTCCAGCCGAGATCGCTGACCTGGCGTGGGCCTAGGCAGGCATAAATTGTTGCTCGACGACAGGTACAGTACGAATGGTACTCACCGCCCGATTCTGGCCACACGTATCCTCAAAGATTTTCAGCGCATTGCGATGACTGTCGGAAACAACGGCGGAGGTGTTCACAACGTTGTTCTGCACACCGGAGACGACGGTGTGGGTATTCGTGACATCATGGCTGACAGCAGGAACGGCAGGATCTGTGTTGATTGCAAGCGTCTTCTGGAAACAGGAAGTTAGCAACGGTCGTTATTGAAGCGACAGAACGCACGTTGAAGACCTCAAGCATCTTGTCCAGGTCCAACTTCCGGGCGGCGATCTTTTCCTCGTCGGTCTTGGCATGCAGATGTCGAGAAACCCCATTTCGTTTTCCTTGCTTGATAATATTCCCTCGGATCTCCGCCACAGTCCTGGAGTCAAGTAGGAACCATCGTCAATGCGGCACCCAAAGTGTGGGTGGCTGATATGATAACTCACGTCGCCAGTTGGTTGACTGCCTCGCGTACGGAGCTATTGAGATCGTCCAACCTCTTCCCCTTCAGCCCCTGGTCGAGGACAGTACAGATGTCAGCACAGGCCAATCCAAGTTCGACGCAATCCGCCCGGTTGCTCAATTTGTCCTGGGTGCATTTCAGAATACAATCGGTCAACAAGAACCGGAAGGAAACTGACCCTGATTGTTGCGAGGATAATGCTGACGGTGCCAAAAAGAGCCTTGGCCTGTGCAATACCCGAGGTATCCCTTGCGAGATTCAAGGTTTCGATGGCCGTATTCAACTCTGAGATAGCACCCTTCCGCTCCTTAGGTCGTTGGGACTCGACCTTCATGGTTGAGAGTCGAGGTAGCCGCGAGAGAACAGTGCAGCGTGGGGACAATGAGGGGGGTCTGGAACCCTAATAAAGCCGGGCGGCAATCCCGTAATGGCACGCCTCATGCAAAAATCTCGACAGAAACGTGTAATATTCGCGGATGCAGCACTGGAGGGTGTGCGATCATTGGCCGATCGCACAGGATCTTTGGTCACTTCCCAAGACCGGAACCCAGCCTCAGGTTCAGAGTCAGGGAGGAGTGCGAACTTTGAGGGAACGCTCTTCCTCACCGACCGCTGGCGCAACGTTGTGTATTCGCTCCCAGGGTCTTCCTAAAACCGGAAGGAAAGTGACCCTGATTGTTGCGAGGATAATGCTGACGGTGCCAAAAAGAGCCTTGGCTTGTGCAATACCCGAGGTATCCCTTGCGAGATTCAAGGTTTCGATGGCCGTATTCAACTCTGAGATAGCACCCTTCCGCTCCTTAGGTCGTTGGGACTCGACCTTCATAGTTGAGACTCGAGGTAGTCGCGAGAGAACAGTGCAGCGTGGGGACAATGAGGGGGGTCTGGAACCCTAATAGAGCCGGGCGGCAATCCCGTAATGGCACGCCTCATGCAAAAATAAAAAAACGTGTAATATTCGCGGGTGCAGCACTGAAGGGTGTGGGCGATCAGCCGATCGCACAGGATCTTTGGTCACTTCCCAGACCGGAACCCAGCCTCAGGTTCAGAGTCAGGGAGGAGTGCGAACTTTGAAGGAATGCTCTTCCTCACCGATCGCTGGCGCAACGCTGTGTATTCGCTCCCAGGGTCTTCCTGGTTACTTCATCTGGGGCGCGTACTCGAAATAGCCGTATCCCCCACTCGCCTCAGTTTCTTTCTTTTCGTTCCTTTGTTCACTTCTCCAGAACTTCCAAACATTCATCTATCTAGGGATCGGACCCTTCCGCGACAGGAGGGGATGGGCGGGTATTACCGTCGACTATTTTGAACGAATCGAGACCGAAAAGAGTCTGAGTCTACTAGTTGACAGCATTCTTCCCAGTCTGAGGGGTGTCTCATCCCGCGCCCGATCTGTGAACGGGGTCAATCGGAGCCAACTCGGAAACAAAACATGAGGAACGAACCATCTGAACCACGACGTTCCGTGATGGTATCGGCCGGGCAAGGATAACAGTCGATGTACGGAATATCTGCGCCCTCGGCTAAGATGGCTGAACCGTCTGAAGGCATTGGGTTTGCGCTTGCGATGGAAGACAAAGATAACTCACAAGAACCGGATATTTTCCTGGCATGAAACTCTCAACCAGCAACCTCCGTTCGACCACACGGGTCTTGGAGTGCCCATATCTTGCGTTAATCCCCGCACTACGAGATATTTGTGAGCTCCCTGGCTTGGGAAAGACCAACACGAAAGACCAAGGTGGATTTACGATCGTCCGTACCGCGGGAACAGGAGGGTGACTGGCACACCGGATTTGTCGAGCGAGGTCTGCACAACTAATGAACCCAGAGTCTCGGCGTCGACGACGTTCGCCACATTGGTGGAGCTGTAATCCCCAGCGGCAGAGTTGTTGATGGTCGCCCCCTTGGGGTTTACACCCGCCCAAATGCACGTAAATCGCACATTGTATAACCTGCTCCGGAACCTACGTCAGTGTGAATCGAAGGTGGGGTCAGAACATATACACTACCATTGCTCTTTGATCGCGTCCAAAACGTCTTGGTGGTACACGATCCGATCAAAAGCCGAACCCAGCGCAAGGCAATCGTGTCGACTGAACGTAGCGGGGGAACCGGTGGTCAGTACACTATGCTTGGGAGGAACGACCGCCAAATTCAAAACTCGATCCTCGGGACCTCCGACCGTTGATACTCCGGTTGAATTGAGGGAGGATTTGGCGATAAGAGGGTGTAGCGGCATGGTGTGCCTCATCTACGATGATAACCTTCATTGCCCCGCCGGATCGATCGCGGTGCTGGAGGCACGTTGTATCAGCGCTGAGAGTTAGACTGGAATAAACACTACGCACATGTTAGCGAGCCCGGCAGCAGCGGAACGCGCTTCTCGTTCGATCCCTGCTGTCCAGTGGAGGAAGAGTCCCCGTGCCTAACCTGCCGCCTGTCGAGCAAGTTGACGATGACCGGGGAGCGAGCTGCTTAAGAATTTCCGGGCTGCGCTTTGTGTCGTTCCAGAAGAGACACAAAAACGACGGCGGGTGGAAGAGAGACCAATCCTCGTGGAGCCATTCTTGAACGTGTCCGGGACATGTCGTTTGGTAGGGCCGGGACTTCAGTGCGCTGGTGTGAACGCGGCAGAGACGTATGACCCTTGGGATGGGTAGCCTCCATCACAGACGAATAAAGGAGAGAACGATCCTTGAAGAGGGAGAAATTAACGGCTTTAGAGACCGCATGGGCGCCTGTCGTTTGAACTTATCCCGTCCTCTTGCAAAGTCACCGACTCGGCGCTTACTGGGACTTGGGCCCGTTTTCTCTCTTTCAATTTCCTTTTACACCATTGTGCTGGGCGATAGTGCGCTCTTGGATACTGTACCAGGGCATCGTTAACACCGTATTCGGAGATTGGCTTATGGATCCTCCCCCTTCCTTTCGTATGCAGGGGCTATTCTCGTCGACTGCACCAGAAGCTTCTGAAGGGCGGGACTGCGCCTGACCTGGCCGTGCATTTACGTCCCCTCAGTTACTCGGGGCTCCATCTGAGCCACATTCTCGAAATAGAAATTTATCATGTATCCCCTCCTAGTCTCTCTCCAATCATCAGACCTCCGTCGATTCCTTACGTCCCCTGGATCCCAATCCATAGTTTCTACGACTGACAGCTATCTGGTCAAAATTTCTCGCCCCTTTGCTCATCCATGAGATGCCAGAACTCCAGCACCGGCACCGTTCTCGTCGGTAGTCAAGTGAGGTCAAAGCTACGGGTCACAAGGTCAATCTCCATCGTTCGATTTCCTGGGTTGCCCGGTCTGGTCCAAAACACGCCCACTGCCTCGTTCGCGAGGTTCAAGACATTGATGGCTGCGTTCAAGTAAGAGACAACAATATCGACCCGACGCTCCACCAGCGGGTGTATGCATCCACAGTGAAGACGCTTCGAAATTTCCCTGCCGAATGACACGGGGACTCTGGTAACGATGTGGCCGCTGTCGTGATATAACTCGCGCAACTTGGACCGAGTGGCAGGAGCTATCATGGCTGCAGCCGGGGATCTCGCCCCGGCAGAACTCATGCGAGGTGAACGAGAAGCCCAAATTAGCGCGAGCGCGATATTTTTGTCCGATTCTCATGACCGGGCCGCATCGCCTTCGGGTTTATAGCCAAAACCTCGGACCTGAGGATAACTTGACGAGTGAAGCGGGATGCAGCCGGAAACACATTGATTTGATTGACTAATGAATTGCCAATGGTCCCACAGTAACGACTTCCCTGGCCTTTCTCCTGGACTCCCATAACTGCAGTTGTTCCACTTTCCTCACCGATTTTACCTAGCACCCATATCAGCTCTGGGTAAGAAGTAGGTTAGTACCATAATACGGGATTCATCGAACGGAACGGGTACCATAGCATCGTTTTTATACGTTATATTCGCAACTGTGCCTTCCGCCAGCCTCTGGATACGAAGGTTACGTGTCGCGTCGCGTGCCGTCTCGCCCTGAACAGATTTTCACGCCTTTTTCCAACGAGACCCAACAAAAGTTCTGGCTCCGCCGCGGGTTGTTGTCTCCGTTTCGCTCTCCGCATGAGCCTACCAGAACCAATTTTCAGCTGTAAAGTTTAAAGGACCGGAAAGAAGAAAGAACCACGAACCCGCGGAACATCGGTCCTTTGACCACGTTTCTCTCGGTGTGCAAATTGAACCCTCACATAGCCCGTCCTAGGCTTTGAATGCGGTTTTGGCCGTGGTTTCGGACGCAAAAAGGTGAGTATGAGGAACGGACCATCTGAGCCATGATATTTCACAGTCGTAGTACTCACTATGCAAATGACGGGTTTGGGGATGATTTGGAGTCGAGAACATAAGGCCAGCCAAAATAGGGCCAACCCCGAGGATTCAATGATGTTGGTGCGCCGGAGACAGAACCCTATGAATGTCAAAAAACGGAGTAAGTGCCTGCCGCGCCAAAGAGTGTCGAGGTCAATTGGCTATCGGCCGCAGTGGGAGGCGACTATACGGTGCAAGTATCCTCCAGAGAGCAGTCATTAACAAACCAAACTGAGGGCCTTCACGTTCTTCAACAAGATTCTTCCCTACTGCTGCGCGACGGCAAGACTTGACAAGGTATTTGGGCATAATGAACCCTGGACCTGAAAATCGTTCCCCACCAATCCGCCGCGAACATCAACTATGGGCTTAACTCCTGCGAGAACAGGAGAAGGAGGATGTGAGTCGGGGTTTGCAGGAACGGTAGCGTCGGATTTCCCCAGAACAAGAGCAGACTTCCATGCATGAGCGAGTGGATTGGGTACAAGAACGAAAGGAGCAGGAACGGATTTGTTGATGGTGTTACGAGTATCGAGGGTAAGAAGAGAGGGATTTGAATAATCGTGGATACATGATGGGTCGTCAAGCCTGTCGGATGCGTTGATTAGGGGCGAGGAATATTCCTGCGACTCCGGACGGCGCAGACCAGAAGAACCCCAAACCCGGAGCCATTGCTAGATCCCTTGTCGTCTGTTACCGTCGTCATCGTCACCGCCGCTGCTGACCGATTTAGCGGGAAATAAGCTGTATCATTCGCAACTGGGCATCAACTTGAAGAGGCTGACGCCAAGTGATCGGTTCACCTTGACGCGTCGACGGCGACAACCTTCCACCAGATTTGCTCAGTCGCGCCTCGAAACGTGGTCTTTCTTTCTTGGTCACCGCCCTCAAGACCGATGCTCCTACACACATTCACTCCGATGTCGCGGAGGCACCTCATGCTCGCAGGCTGGCCGTTGCTCCGGAGTCTACCACCGCAACCCATGGCATGCCCTACCCGGTGAATCTGAAAACGGCCAAGTATGTCGGGCGGAACATCAGGATTTCGGAAAGCATACCCGCTACCGTTGGCCCCACCGAAGGACGTCGGAACTCGAGTCACACGAGCCCGAACGATTGGCAGAATGCAAGAATAAACCTGTGAAGCTTTCGAGGAGAGACACCGGCGCCGCTATTGCGCTCAAGAGGGACGGTGGGACCACTCGCAGTGCGACCCTTATTTTGCAGCGCTTGCGGGCATCAGGGTACGACCCAACACCACATCCTCCGTAACGGGTCTTAATCTAACGATCCGCAGTTCTTCGCAACGGGACGTTCCTCCCAATCGAGAGGTATATACGACACTTGCAGGTCGTATATTCCTAGCTTGGGAGGTGTTTATCATGCCGGTCAAGGTAGTGAACCCTCTATCTGTATTATCCGACACTCGGGCTGATTTCCTCTATTTGTCCTGGAAATCTCTGCAGAATCTACCTGGGCTAACGAAGTGTACTGTCGTGCTCGTCTTTACGGGGTCGGGTCTATCCCCGATATAGGAAGGTTGGTATTCCGGGTCCGTTCCAATAGCTCAAGATCTCACACGGAACGATCGCAGGACATTGGAATATCTCGTCGGTCCCGCGATTCACTAACATCAGGTGCTGAAGTAATCGGTCAACGAAGGAAACATCGGGCGTGCTAGTTGTGACTTATGGTCAGACCGGTGACTTCCCTGCGCTCTATGGTCCCTGAAGCGGCTCGGAGGTAGGTGTATATTCTGTCAGGCACCACCAAGTTGACCGATTCCCTTACGGATTGGAGTCCTTAGAGAGTGGATCATCCCACTGACACCATAAGGATTATGAGTAGGCGCTTGTGACGACGGCCGGTTGCCAATTTGACTGATCTCAGGGTGTTCTAGGCGTGCAGGAACAACTCGGAATGAGGAAACGCGTTCTTTTTGTGACACCGATCCAAGAAAAGTATCATTTCATTGGTGAAACCATCCAGACAGCCATCAAGATCGCTGTGCAAGAGGCAGAAGTAGACGGGAAGGAAGTAACACCTTGGATCCTGAAACGGATTGGCGAACTCTCCGGTGGAAACCCCCCCAAACAGTATGCCACCTTGTTCATTTCACACTGTATCCTCCACTTGCCGCGTTTCCCAGATGTGGCACCCATCGAGAACGCCTTGTTAATTGATACCCCGCCGATTCACGCTTCTGTAGGGTGTGTACTTCCAATTCCCAGGTGGTCAGACCGCTGCCTCGTAGTGAAGCTTACGGTCGAGCAAGCGGTTGAAGTTGATTGGAAGCTCGTAAGTGGTTTCTCTCTCAATTCTAAAACCGATCCTCAAAGTATCCTGTCACAGCGAGGCACTACCAAATAGACAGAGCCCCTGACATTCCACCGCAATACCGCCGATTTTTTTCAACATTCATACCATCCCTGGATCCCCTTCTCCCTTGGCCATCGTCGGCCCGACTGCGGTAGACATCACATCCGAAGCACGTGAACGGCCCCCATGGAAACAAAGGGAAACAACTCATCCTTTGCACTCGATGGCTGCAGGTTCGGTGTTCCTCTCACCTGGCGGTGTGTGTAGAAACATTATAGAAGCAACGCATTGCACTCTATCCAAGGAGTCCGACCCTCAGGCACTCATCCTGGTATCCGATCGAACTTCGTTATAACAATACCGCACAGGACAAAGGTGACCCACTGAGTCAACCGACTTTGGGCATCCTGCCGTTGGTTTTGGGGTGAACGTCATGTGGCCAACGGGACTGCCTCACCCCTCCAACCGGCTCTCCCCTATGTGCGCGGTCGGCGAGCAGATAGAAAGCGAGTTCGATCTTGACCTTGAATACCGTTCGGCCCCTAGACTCGATTGCTTTGGCCGAAGGAGGGAGGAACCGACAAACTCGTGATCAGGATTTGGTTGGGCTTGGCCATTATGATTGATGACGAGGATCCAAGCCAGGGGAAAGGCCATTGCTCGATCACGCTGAGCTTCGGCCCCCCATCGTCCATCGTCCATTTGCTTTCACCTACTCACACCGACCCTACATAAACCCACACGATTCCGAACTTTTGCGTTCACCCTTACGTTCACGAGTCGCGACCGCCACAGACGTTAAATGTCGATCCAACAACATTCCAAATCTGCCCCCCAGCTCTCCGCCTCCCTCACCTTCCAAAACGCAGGCGAGGACATGACCCTGTACAAAAAGCGACAGTCCTTCGTCCACTCCCCGATCATCACACAACCGACCTCAAGGCCACGAGACGAACCGTTCTCTTTGTCTGGGTTCTTCCCATCATGTCTCCGTTAAGGGAGAGTGATGGAGACGAGAGGTGGAATTGGCTGAAAGGAGAGGACGACGACGATGCGGAATCTGCTTACACTACGTTTGAAGAAGAACCTAGCGTCCCCCTACCCCTGCCGAGTACGACGAAAGCGAAAGTCCGGACCGGCCCATTGAGAGAGAGAGGGTAAGCTCGGAATTTTACGCCTCCGTGAGTACCAGCCACTCCGTTCTTCCCCACTGTTCTTCCCTCCCCACCACCCTGGCTCTCTCGAGGACCGCACGGCTGAATATCGCAATCGTTCTAGTTCGTCTGGGTTCTTCCCGTCATGCATGTCTTCGTTAAAGGAGAGTGATGGGGACGAGAGGTGGAATTGGCTGAAAGGAGAGGACGATGATGCGGAATCTGCTCACACTACGTCTGAAGAAGACCCAGTCGTCTCCCCTACCCCTGTCGAGTACGGCGAAAGCGGAAATCTGGACCGGGCCATTCAGCGAGGAGATAAGCTCAGGATTTTATGCCTCCGTGAGTACCGAGCACCCCTTTCCCTCTACCATCGCCGGGTCTCTCGAGAATAGCGTGACTGAATACCGCAATCTTTCTAGTTCATTTCTTGGAGGGGCAACAAAAAGCACAACCGCCCAAGCCGCAGTCCAATCAAGATAATACAATTGGGGCGTCTTCAAAGCTATTGTACCTGGAGTAGAACGTCGACTCGTTCGAGGGCGTGTGTGATACCTACCGGGCGCGTCGACAAGCTCGCGATCTGGGACCCTCGATCAACACCAAGGATATCAAGGAGCTCTCGACAGGCACATTGTTTTCCCATGCTCGGGAAGGCAGCGAGAGGACGGAAGAGGAGTGGGATGATGTACTGTACCGAGGCTGGCAACGAGTCACCAGCTTGTTATTTTAGGGACCCCCACTGTTTATTACAAGTATTTTTGAGGTGTACATAGACCGTTAATCGACCCCCAACCGTTTTTATGCCGCTACGGAATAATCAGTCCGCTTTGGGAGTGCTGCTTCGGTGTCGTTCACTTGATGACCTGGAGGGGTTACACGAGATATTCTCGACAGCTGTCATCGCTCGGGCAGTGCACGCCCGGCAGAGGTAACAATTTCGTGGCAATCGTAGCGTCTTCAAAATAAATGATAGGAATGTCCCAGAACATACATGTGTAAACCAATATAACGAGGGGGACGGGG
>Ga0307515_10014494_pt1 | contig 14601 bp, 20 predicted proteins | sample 17_EM_MG_FD_194513 | JGI IMG/M metagenome (GOLD analysis project Ga0307515, IMG submission 194513) | Populus trichocarpa ectomycorrhiza microbial communities from riparian zone in the Pacific Northwest, United States - 17_EM | ecosystem: Host-associated > Plants > Roots > Unclassified | place... | reverse complement strand
GGCCAACTTTGTCCGTATGGTGTCATGAAGGAGATGGGAGCTATGCAAATTGAATGGGTCGTCGTCGTCGTCGTCGCCTGTTGTGTGGAGACGTTGAGCGTGGACGCATGGCCTTACGGCTGCGGCGAAGATTTGGCGCCAGATCTCTACAGGCAAAGAATTGTACATCTTGGGAAGCCCGAGCTGGTTCGCTGACCGTGGCTGTGGTTACCGGAGAGGAGAGGAGAGCGCCTTGATGCCGGGACACGGGATCGGACGGGAATGAGTTAGGTCTGAATGGATGAAATAATAAAATTAAATGAGGAGTAGGACTGAAGACGTGAACTAGAACCACTGTTACCATTTACTATTCAATCCACTATCCACTTATCCACTATCCCCGCACCGATTCATCGACCAAACATGAAACCAAATACTGCCACTCACGAGGTGTGGAATAATCTGAGTCACCTCAACCCTCGAAAATACATCCGATTGAGATGGAAAGCCCCATATCTACTGGTTCAAACGGTCGCTGGCTCGTTGGCTGTCGTCTATCATCCTGCGGAGTTTGCTTTTTATCCGGAGTGTGGTGATTATTTGGTGACTTGCTATGGTCATTATTTAAAAATGAACTTAAGTACACGAGTGTTGGACTCCAAATTAATCGGGTGCTGTGACGCCGTGGACCGTGCACAAACTCCGGGCAGGCACCGTGGGTTCCATCCCACGGCCCACGGCCTACGGGTCGCTACCAGACCCAAACGACCTAGCTCAGACTGTGCGCTGATAACGGTTCGAACACGCCCAATTTTAATTTTGCCGGTTCCATCGTCTGGCTGACATGTGCAATGGGCAACGGGCGATGTGGTATTGGAATTTGGAATTACGCGAGGTTCTTGTGACACCTGCAATGGTATACTGACACTGACGACCTGACGACCCCTACCCGGAAGAGGTTGACCACACCTGCCGACCTCAGGTTCTCTTGTTCTCTGGCTTGAGAGAAGGGCGCTCTCACGACTATGTGCCCCGGGGCCGCGGGTACCCATGAGGACGTGGAATACCGATATTCATCTGCGACACCCTAGAGAGTACGAGGCGTACGTGCTCTGAGAGGAGACACCCATGGCCGAAGAGGCTTTCTGGCTGGAATAAGGGTTGGATACAAAACGCCTCTGAACGCCCGTTGCGGCAGCGACATCACCGCGGTTCCTCTCGCTCACACTATGCTCGACGACATTACTGACTAGCTTTCCACCGTCAACAACTGTCCGGAACATTTCGGGAATTGGCTTCTCAGCTCGTCTTCTCCTTCAACAGGGAGGCTCATATTGATCGCATTGCATTTTGCCGTTATGACCTCTACACCCAAGCACGACTTGGACAAGAGCATCTGGCCAGAACCGGTGGTATCGACCTGGATGGTCGGAGCGGTGCCAGTGACTTGCAAAGCGAATGACCCAGAGTTGGTCATGGAGATGCTGGAAATAACAGAGTCGACCAGTAGTGACGTCTTCTGACAGTCGGGTACAGAACTCGCTTTAGGGTATTTTCCGACATAATTGTAATGACGGCCTACTCATGGAGATAACGTTGACTTTGCCTTTGACCTGAATGACAGAATCCTTGCAGCCGGATACGTTGACGACTTGATTCCTCTCAACCTCCTCCAGGACCAGCGATCACTCATTTTCTTGGTATTCCTAAAATGCCATAAAAAAGTGAGGCAACCAGGGGGGGTCCAGAAGACTTACGATTAGCCACTTAGTGCCGTCCGATTCAAGCTTAGCAGGCTTTGTTGCTTGTAACGCCACCGGTTCTTGGGTTTCGGAGGAGTCTTGGCACTGACTTTGGGGAGTTTAGTCCAAGCGCTTGATGGTAGAGCAGGACCCGAAGGAACAGTCTCATTCCCTCGCAGCGATGGGTTCTTGTGTGCATTTGCGAAGGATCGACCTTCTTCGGTCCCTTTGTTGATTCAGCAAAGACAGCAGCAGGCCCTTCTGGTGTCGTGTGGGCCATTGGAGGAGGGGGAGGGGCAGGGGGGCTGCAGAGGGACCATCTAGCTTGAAGTCTGCAACGGACCCGCCCTGTGTAAAAGTAATGGGACTTGTAATATTCCTTGGTGGTATTACTGACCTTGGGGTTCCATACGAGGGCCATCTTGTGATACTTGTTTACATATTTTGTGAGCTCGTCAAGCAAACCGAGGAAGGACCGGACCCATTCGACGTGCCTAGGGCCCCTGGATTGCTGGTCAGATTCGAGGCGTTACACTGAGTCGTCGGGACTCACTTGTCCTTGTAATCTTTGATCACTCGATTCGCATAATACTCAGCGGCCTCTTTCTATTCCTTGACAAATGAGCCTGGTGCGCTAGGCTGTAGTGCATGAATCAGAGGTCAATCGAAATGACCGATTGACAAAAAACACATTGGATACCATCTTTGCCTGGGTCTCTTCAAAAGGCGTCCTCCTTAGGACACGACGGCCTACCTGTTCGACATAACCAAGTTCGTAAGTGAGATTGAAAAAGTATTTCGGCTTAGTTTTGATTATTCTCTCGTCAAAGGCCGATGGGCTTGCAGGAACTGCGTCCGGAGCAGGGCCTGGTGATGAAACCACAGGAGCAACGCTCCCGCGACGATCTCAGCGTTTGGGTGGTGGGGGAGGCAGGGGAGGCCGCCAACGCTCTGTTGAGGTAGGAGAGGTTGCTTGAGGAGCGTCTGAACAAGATGCCTGTGCTGCAGCCATGTCCTCCAGCCTCGACGTCGCGGCTTCCAACTTGGAGAGAATGAATATTGCCTCTGGTAATCATTATCTACCTCTTTATGATTGTCACAAGCGAGTTCAAGCCTTGCGTGCTCATCGTCAGGGTGTGGTTGAGGACAAATCCAAACTGCAACACTTGATCCCGCCCGCTGCCAGTAGTTCTGCGCCGCAGATGACCTAGGGCGCCGCCCCACTGTAGTCATGACCTTTGTTTTCTAGCATTTGATAATGTGCCGCGTACGAGCACCGTGCTGCATAACAAAAGTAAACGCCGCGCGTTGGAACCAAAATTCTATATATCACAGATGTGTAAAGCTATCCACCACCTCAAGGTTCTCCACATCAGAAATCGATTTTTGAGGAGTCCTTGATATGGGCCCTTATTCCTCGGCATGCCACCAACTAGGACATTTCCGTGGATATACTGTAAATCTGACTTCGACAAGGCCGCTCTCCTCAATTGCAGTAAATCGACGAATGTAGTCGTTCGAGCAGGCGTAGGAGACCTATGGGACATCATCGCGACCAAAATTATGAAGAACAAAGTGCCATCGCGTTCACAGAAGTCATCGGCGCTCTGGCCGAGAGTACCCTTCCTGATTCACTTCCCGGCGCACACTACGACCCATTCTCTGGACCTCCCACACGACCTCCCGGTGACACCCCGCTCTCGCCAGCTCGCACCGTCCAAAGTAGACTGCCGTTCCGGCATTCCACGCAGAGGCTCTGGAGGAGGTCGCATTCTCCCGCGTCACCCAGCTGCTCGAGATTCCCAACTCGCGGCTGCACAACGTAGATGGCAGGTCTGAGTCTGCCGTCGCTGTGGTCATGGTTCTCCTTCGTGAGCTTAGAACGACTTTGAGAGCGCTTGAGAGCGCTTGAGAGGGACGGGGTCTATGGCGCTAGGGTCGTCCTGGGCCGGGACGAGCTGGTGCTGTACAATGCGCCGAGGTTGAACGGTCCGCTCGGAGTTGCCCTGTACTTACTCGACATCCCTCCCCAACGCCGTTAACAGAGGACGAAGATGATGAAGATGACCAGCATTGACTTGTTTATCACCTTCCACACAGGTAAATGCGAAGCGCCCTGGTAGCTAGCGACGCCGTCCATGTGTTATTATGGTACAGGGCTCATCCCGTTAATCGAGCAATACACGCATGACTTTGATTGAGATGTATTTACTATGGTCGAAACGATCTAGAGTGAACACAGTGTTACAGTGGATGGGTCAAGTACAAGCAGAAACCCCGCATTCAATTTTCAATCGCGGATCGGTCGAAGCACTGACGATCTGGGACAGCACCTGCTCTTCAATGGGATCCAGAACGCACGATCGGAGCATGGTGATGTGTTTCAGTGCGGGGAATCCGCCATTGAACAGCCAATTGCAGTTTGCCGTCCAGAAGCGGCGCAATAGTGGTAAACTGCTGGGAATGTTATCGAAAGTAGACCTGAAACGGTGGGAGATGAGGTTATAGACGTGTGTGAGCTTCGTGTGCTGGGTCGTATTGACCAGTGGCGGATATTCGACTTGGACCATGAAAGGGTCGTATTTGAGTGTTGTCAGATTCGTGCAGCGGTCGATGAGCAGGAGGGGCATTACAACAGTAGCAGATAAGGGGTCGCTATCAATGTGGAGTGTGGTGATTTGCTTCGCCTCACTTTGGATGAATAATGCAAGTGGACAGGTCTCCAGCCCATAGATGTGATAATGAACGACCAAGCAGACGGTTTTCAATGCAGGAAAGATGAGGTTAGTTGGCGTGAAGGAGTCTATGGCACGAAGATAGGTAACACGGGGAAGTGTAAGGACGTGTGTAGACTTTATCGTTGTCGATCCGACGTGCGCTACGGAAATATGGCATATATTTTCCAACACTGTAATAGGGATGTTTTCCAACATGCGTTGGGTGTCCCATCCCCAACCAATGGCTTGCACACCTCGGGGGAAGGAACGACAAACCGACTTGACTTGATCGGGGCTGAGATCTCGATGGACCATCGCCGCTTCGAAGCGCAAAAGACGGAGATTGACACATTTGGATAGGAGGTGAGTGAGAAGAGGGACCAAGCCGCCCATTCCGGAAGAAAAGCGGAGGTGCAGGACTTTAGTCCACCAAAATTTGTTCGTACTTCCTGTATCTAGAGAGTAGTTGTTTATGTCGGTGACATGGACACTCTCGTAGAGGAATTCAGTGGCGAGATTGTTGAAGAGTTTGGAGACCAGACAAAGGGCTAACTTTGTCCGTATGGTGTCATGAAGGAGATGGGAGCTATGCGAATTGAATGGGTCATCATCGTCGTCATCGTCGTTGTCGCCTGTTGTGTGGAGACGTTGAGCGTGGACGCATGGTCGTACGGCTGTGGCGAAGATTTGGCGCCAGATCTCTATAGGCAAAGAATTGTACATCTCGGGAAACCTGAGCTGGTTCGCTGGCCGTGGCCGTGGTTACCGGAGAGGAGAGCGCCTTGACGCCGGGACCACGGGAACGCACGGGAATGAGTTAGGTTTGAATGAAATAATAAAATAAAATGAGGAGGACTGAAGACGTGAACTAGAACCACTGTTACTATTTACTATTCAATCCACTATCCACTATCCCCGCACCGCCCGCACCCATTCATCGACCAAACATGAGACCAAACACTGCCACTCACGAGGTATGGATTAATCTGAGCCACCTCAACCCTCGAAAATACATCCGATTGAGATGGAATGCTCCATATCTACTGGTTCAGACGGTCGCTGGCTCGTTGGCTGCCGTCTATCATCTTGCGGAGTTTGCTTTTTTCGGGAGAGTGGTGATTGTTTGGTGACTTGCTATGGTCATTATTGAAAATGAACTTGGGTATACGAGTGTTGGACTCCAAATTAATCGGATGCTGTGACGCCGTGGACCGTGGACAAACTCCGGGCAGGCACCATGGGCCGGTTCCATCCCACGGCCTACAGCCTACGGGTCGCCACCAGACCCAACGACCCAGCTCAAACTGTGCGCTGATAACAGCTCGAACACGCCCAATTTTGGTTTTGCCGGTTCCATTGTCGTCTGGCCGACATGTACGTGCAATGTGGTATTGGAATTTGGGATTACGCAAGGCTCTTGTGACACTTGCAATAGTATACTGACACTGCTGACGACCTCCGAGAAACGTACGCGAGGTCTACCCGGAAGCGGTTGACCACACCTGCCGACCACCGGTTCTCTGGGTAGAGAGAAGGCCCTCCTCACGACTATGTGCCCCGGAACCGCGGGTACCTACGAGGACGTGGAATACCAATATTCGCCTGCGACACCCTAGAGAGTAGGAGACACTCATGGTTAGCTTGGCTTTCTGGCTGGAGCAAAGGTTTGATACTAAATGCTCCTGAACGCCCATTGCAGCGGCGACACCTCCGCGGTTCCTTTCGCTCACACTATGCCCGGCAACATTAGTGACTAGCTTTCCACCGTCAACAACTGTCTGGAACATCTCGGGAATCGGCTTCTCAGGAAAGATCTCCTCGTCTTCTCCTTCAACAAGGAGGCTGATACTGATCGCACTGCACTTGGCCGTTATGATCTCTACACCCAAGCACGACTTGGACAAGAAAATCTGGCCAAAATCGGTGGTATCCACCTGGATGGTCGAAGCGGTGCGAGTGACTTGCAAGGTGAATGACCCAGAGTTGGCTATGGAGGTGCTGGAGATAACAGAGTCGACCAGTAGTGACGTCTTCTGGCAGTTGACTACAGAACCCGCTTTAGGGCGTTTTCCGACATAATTGTAATGACGGCCTAATCATGGAGATAGCGTTGACTTTGCCTTTGACCTGAATGACAGAATTCTTGCAGCCGGATACGTTGACGACTTGATTCGGCTCAACCTCCTCCAGGACCAGCGATCGCTCATTTTCTTGGTATTCCTAAAACGCCATGAAAAAAGTGGGGTAACCAGGCAGCGTCCAGAAGACTTGAGATTAGCCACTTAGTGCCGTCCGATTCAAGCGTAGCAGGCTTCTTTGTTTGTAACGCCACCGGCTCTTGGGTTTCGGAGGAGTCTTGGCACTGACTTTGGGGAGTTTAGCCAAAGCGCTTGATGGTAGAGGTACACGTACCAGGACCCGAAGGAACGGTCTCATTCCCTCGCAGCGATGGGTCCTTGTGTGTCATTTGCGAAGGACCGACCTTCTTCAGTCCCTTTGTTGATTCAGCAAAGACAGCAGCAGGCCCTGCTGGTGTCGTGTGAACCGTTGGAGGAGGAGGGGCAGAGGGGCTGGCAGAGGGACCATCTGGCTTGAAGTCTGCAACGGACCCGCCCTGTGTAGAAGTAATGGGACTTGTAATATTCCTTGGTGGTATTACTGACCTTGGGGTTCCATGCGAGGGCCATCTTGTGACACCCGTTTACATAAGTATATTGTGAGTTCATCAAGCAAACCGAAGAAGGACCGGACCCATTCGACGTGCCTAGGGCCCCTGGATTGCTGGTCAGCTTCGAGGCGTTTCACTGAGTCGTCGGGACTCACTTGTCCTTGCAATCTTTGATCACTCGATTCGCATAATACCCAGCGGCCTCTTTCTGTCCCTTGACAAATGCGCCTGGTGCGCTAGGCTGTAGTGCATGAATCAGAGGTCAACCGAAATGACCTAGTGACCGACCAATTGGATCCACCCCACACAACCGATACCGTCCGCTACAACCTGGAAATGAAGGCCAAACTCCCTATTACTCCGATTTCTATCCTTGATCCATGATATCCCATCCCAGTCCGTCATCATTGGCTTCAGTAATTGGCCCATTTCGGGTTTCTTGCAAGCAGCAGCGCATAAGACGATTGACCGATTGACAATAAACACATTTGGTACCACCTTTGCCTGGGTCTCTTCAAAAGGCGTCCTCCTTAGGACACGACCTCCTACCTGTTCGACTAGGGGCTCATAGCCAAGTTCGTAAGTGAGATTGAGAAAGTATTTTGGCTTAGTTTTGATTATTCTCTCGTCAAAAACCGATAAGCTTGCAGGAACTGCGTCCAGAGCAGCGCCTAGTGATGAAGCCACAGGAGCAACGCTCCCGCGACGACCGCAGCGTTTGGGTGGTGGGAGAGGCAGGGGAGGCCGCCAACGCTCTGTAGGAGGCAGGAGAGGTTGCCCGAGGAGCGTCTGAACAAGATGCCTATGCTGCAGCAATGTCCTCCAGCCCCGACGTCGCGGCTTCCAACTTGGAGAGAATGAATATTGCCTCTGGTAATCAGTATCTACCTCTTCATGATCGTCACAAGCGAGTTCAAGCCTTGCGTGCTCATCGTCGGGGTGTGGTTGAGGACAAATACGAACTGCAACACTTGATCCCGCCCGCTGCCAGTAGTTCTGCGCCGCAGATGACCTAGGGCGCCGCCCCACTGTAGTCATGACCTTTGTTTTCTAGCATTTGGTAATGTGCAGCACCGTACTTATCAAACGCCTCTCGCCCTTGCATAACAAAAGTAAACGCCGTCCATTGGAACCACAGTTCTATATATCACAGATGTGTAAAGCTATCCACCACCTCAAGGTTCTCCACATCAGAAAACGATTTTCGAGAAGTCCTTGACATGGGCTCTTATTCCTGGGCGTGCCACCAACTGGGACATTTCCGTGGATATACTGTAAATCTGACTTCGACAAGGCCGCTCTCCTCAATTGCAGTAAATCGATGAATGTAGTCGTTCGGGCAGGCGCGGGAGACCTATGGGACGTCATCGTGACCATTACTGAAGAACAAAGCGCCATCGCGTTCACAAAAATCATCGGCGCTCTGGCCGAGAGCACCCTTCCTGATTCACTTCCCGGCGAACGCTACGACCCATTCTCTGGACCTTCCACACAGCCTCCCGGTGACACCCCGCTCTCGCCAGCTCGCACAGTCCAAGTGAACCCGTACCGCATTCCACGATCGTACACCCCACTGCGCCCGATACTGTGTCCAAGGTAGAGGCTCTGAAGGAGGTCGCGTGCTCCCTATCTCAGGGGTCCGCGAGATATCGTCTTCCTTTGACTGATCGAGATCCCTAACCCGGGCGCGTCAGGGCTGCACAACGCAGATGGCAGGTCTGAGGCTGCCATCGCTGCGGTCGTGCCCCTCCTTCGTCAGCTCAGGACGACTTTGAGAGGGCTCGAGAGGGATGGGGTCTGTGGCATTACGGTCGTCCTTGGCCGGGACGAGCTGGTGCTGTACAATGCGACGATGGAGGTCGCTTCTGTTCGAGTTGAGCTTGAACGGTCTGCTCGGAGTTGTCCTGTACTTACTCGACAGCTCTCCTCAACGCCGTCAACAGAGGATGAGGACGATGAAGATGACCAGCATTGACTTGTACATCACCTTCAACACAAATAAATGCGGTGCGATCTCCGTCCATGTGGTCTCGGTTTATGTCTCTGTTCAATACACGCATGACTTTGATTGAGATGCTTATACTATAATCGAAACGATCTAGAGTGAACACGGTGTTACAGTGGATGGGTCAAGTACAAGCAGAAACCCCGCATTCAAATTTCAATCGCGGATCGGTCGAAGCACTGACGATCTGGGACAGCATCTGCTCTTCAACGGGATCCAAAACGCACGATCGGAGTATGGTGATGTGTTTCAGTGCGGGGAATCCGCCATTGAACAGCCATTTGTGGTTTGCCTCCCAGAAGCGGCGAAATGGTGCTAGCATTTCGCTGGGAAGGTCGCCAAAAACAGACCTGAGAGGGTGGTAGATGAGGTTATAGACGTGTGTGAGCTTCGTGTGCTGGATCGCATTGGCCAGTGGCGGATTTCCGACATGGACGATGTAAGGGTCGTATTTGAGCGTTGTCAGATTCGTGCAGCAGTTGATGAGCAGGAGGGGCATTTTAACAGTAGAAAATAAGCGGTCGCTATCAATGTGGAGTGTGGTGATTTGCTTCGCCTCACTTTGGATGAATAATCCAAGTGGACTGGACTCCAGCTCATTGGTGTGACTACGAGCGACCAAGCAGACAGTTTTCAATGCAGGAAAGATGAGGTTGGTTGGTGTGAAGGAGTCTATGGCACGAAGATAGGTAACACGGGGAAGAGTGAGGACGTGCGTAGACATTATCGCTATCGTTCCGATGGATATATGACATATGTTTTCCAACACTATAATAGGGACGTCTTCCAACATGCGTTGGGTGTCCCATCCCCAACCAATGGCTTGCACACCTCGGGGGATGGAACGACAAATCGACCTGACTTGATAGGGGCTGAGATCTGGACTACCTCTCGTCGATTCTAAGTACAAAAGACGGAGATTGACACATTTGGATAGGAGGTGAGTGACAACAAGGACCGGGCTGCGCATTCCGAAAGAAAAGCGGAGGTACATGACTTTAGTCCACCAAAATTTGTTCGTACTTCCTATATCTAGAGAGTAGTAGTCGATGTCGGTGATATGGACACTCTCGTAGAGGAATTCAGTGGCGAGACTGTTGAAGAGTTTGGAGACCAGACAAAGGGCCAACTTTGTCCGTATGGTGTCATGAAGGAGATGAGAGCTATGCAAATTGAATGGGTCATCGTCGTCGTCGCCTGTTGTATGGAGACGTTGAGCGTGGACGCATGGTCGTCCGGCTGCGGCGAAGATTTGGCGCCAGATCTCTACAGGCAAAGACCTGTACATCTTGGGAAGCCCGAGCTGGTTCGCTGGCCGTGGCTGTGGTTACCGGAGAGGAGAGCGCCTTGACGCCGGGACCACGGGAGCGCACGGGAACGAGTTAGGTTTGAATGAAATAATAAAATAAAATAAGGAGCCGGACTGAAGACGTGAACTAGAACCACTGTTACTATTTACTATTCAATCCACTATCCACTATCTCCGCACCGCCCGCATTCATCGACCAAACATGAAACCAAACACTGCCACTGACAAGGTGTGGATTAATCCGAGCCACCTCAACCCTCGAAAAATACATCCGATTGAGATAGAAAACCCCATATTTATTGGTTCAAACGGTTCCTGGCTCGTTGGCTGTCGTCTATCATCCTGCGGAGTTTGCTTTTTATCGGGAGAGTGGTGATTATTTGGTGACTTGCTATGGTCATTATTTAAAAATGAACTTGAGTATACAAGTGATGGACTCCAAATTAATGGGATGCTGTGACGCCGTGGACCGTGCACAAACCCCGGGCAGGCACCGTGGGTTTCATCCCACGGCCCACGGCCTACAGGTCGCTACCAGACCCAAACGACCTAGCTCAGACTGTGCGCTGATAACGGTTCGAGCACACCCAACTTTAATTTTGCCGGTTCCATCGTCTGGCTGACATGGGCAATGGGCAATGTGGCATTGGAATTTGGTATTACGCGAGGCTCTTGTGACACCTGCAATAGTATACTGACACTGACGACCTGACGACCCCTACCCGGAAGAGGTTGAACACACCTGCCGACCTCGGGTTCTCTTGTTCTCTGGCTTGAGAGAAGGGCCTTCTCACGACTATGTGCCCCGAAACCGCGGGTACCCACGAGGACATGGAATACCGATATTCACCTGCGACACCCTAGAGAGTAGGAGACACCCATGGCCGGCTTGGCTTTCTAAGGTTGATACTATATGCCCCTGAACGCCCATTGCAGCGGCGACTTCCATTCGCTCACACTATGCTCGACGACATTAGTGACTAGCTTGCCACCGTCAACCACTGTCCGGAACACCTCGGGAATCGGCTTCTCAGGGTCTTCTCCTTCGACAAGGAGGCTGATATTGACCGCACTGCACTTGGCCGTTATGATCTCTACACCCAAGCACGACTTGGACAAGAAAATTTGGCCAGAATCGGTGACATCGACCTGGATGGTCGGAGCGGTGCCAGTGACTTGCAAAGCGAATGACCCAGAGTTGGTTATGGAGGTGTCGGAGAAAACAGAGTCGACCAGTAGTGACGTCTTCTGGCAGTTGGCTACAGAACTCGCTTTAGGGTGTTTTCCGACATAATTGTGATGACGGCCTACTCATGGTGATAGCGTTGACTTTGCCTTTGACCTGAATGACAGAATTCTTGCAGCCGGATACGTTGACGACTTGATTCCTCTCAACCTCCTCCAGGACTAGCGACCGCTCATTTTCTTGGTATTCCTAAAATGCCATGAAAAAAAGTGAGGCAACCAGGGAGGGTGCAGAAGACTTGCGATTACAATTAGCCACTTAGTGCCGTCCGATTCAAGCTTAGCAGGTTTCTTTGCTTGTAACGCCACCGGTTTCTTGGGTTTCGGAGGAGTCTTGGCACTGACTTTGGGGAGTTTAGTCAAAGCGCTTGATGGAAGAGGTACACGTACCAGGACCCGAAGGAACGACCTGCTTCAGTCCCTTGGTGATCTCAGTGCCTTTGTTGATTTCAGCAAAGACAGCAGTATGCCCTGCTGGTGCCGTGTGAGCCGTTGGAGGAGGGGGGCCTGGTGGTGGAGGGGAGCGGCAGAGGGGCTGGCAGAGGGACCATCTAGCTTGAAGTCTGCAACAGACCCGCCCTGTGTAGAAGTAATGGGACTTGTAATATTCCTTGGTGGTATTACCGACCTTGGGGTTCATGCGAAGGCCGTCTTGTGATACTCGTTTACATATTTCGCGAGCTCACCAAGCAAACCGAGGAAGTACCGGACCCATTTCACGTGTTTAGGGCCCCTGGGTTGCTGGTCAGCTTCGAGGCGTTGCGCTGGGAAACGTCGGGACTCACTCGTCCTTGGAATCTTTGATCACTCGATTCGCATAATACTCAGCGGCCTCTTTCTGTCCCTTGATAATTGCGCCTGGTGCACTGGGCTGTAGTGCATGAATCAGAGGGCAATCGAAATGACCTGCAAGTGACCGACCAATTGGATCCATCCCACACAACCCATACCGTCCGTTACGACCTGGAAATCAAGGCCAAACTCCCTATTACCCCGATTTTTATCCTCCATCCTTCATCATTGGCTGCAGTAATCGGCCCATTTCTGCGACGTTGGGCTTCTTGCAAGCAGCAGCGTATAGGACGATTGATCGATTGACAACAAACACGTTGGGTACCATCTCTGCCTGGGTCTCTTCAAAAGGCATCCTCCTTAGGACACGACGGCCTACCTGTTCGACTAGGGGCCCATAACCAAGTTCGTAAGTGAGATTGAGAAAGTATTTCGGCTTAGTTTTGATTATTCTCTCGTCAAAAGCTGATACGCTTGCAGGAACCGCGTCCGGAGCAGGGCCTAGTGATGAAACCACAGGAGCAACGCTCCCGCGACGACCACAGCGTTTGGGTGGTAGGAGAGGTTGGAGAGGCCGCCAATGCTCTGTATGGGGCAGGGGATGTTGCTTGAGGAGCGTCTGAACCAGATGCCTGTGCTACAGCAATATCCTCCAGCCTTGACATCACGGCTTCCAACCTAAAGAAAACGAATATTGCCTCCAGTAGTCGGTATCTACCTCTTTATGATCGTCGCAAGCGAGCTCAAACCATGCGTGCTCATCGTCAGGGTGTGGTTGAGGACGAATACAAACCGCAACATGCACTTGATCCCGCCCGCTGCCACTAGTTCTGCGCCGCAGATAACCTAGAGCGCCGCCCCACTGTAGTCATGACCTTTGTTTTCTAGCAGTTGGTAATGTGCCGCGTACGCCTCCCGCCCTTGCATAACAAAGTAAACGCCGCCCCTTGGAACCAAAATTCGAGATATCACAGATGTGTAAGGCTATTTACCACCTCAAGGTTCTCCACATCAGCAAACGATTTTCGAGAAGTCCTTGACATGGGCCCTTATTCCTCGGCATGCCACCAACTAGGACATTTCCGTGGATATACTGTAAATCTGACTTCGACAAGGCCGCTCTCCTCAATTACAGTAAATCGACGAATGTAGTCGTTCGAGCAGGCGTGGGAGACCTATGGGACGTCATTGCGACCAAAATTAATGAAGATCAAAGCACCATCGTTTTCACAGAAATCATCGGCGCTCTTGCCGAGAGCACCCTTCCTGATTCACTTCCCGGCGCACGCTACGACCCATTCTCTGGACCTCCCACATGGCCTTCCGGTGACACCTCGCTCTCTCGCACAGTCCAAGTGGACCCGTACCGCGTTCCACGATCGTACACGCCACTGCGTCCGATCCTGTGTCCAAGGCAGGGGCTCTGGAGGAGATCGCATTCTCCCGCGTGCTCCCTATCTCAGGGGTCTGCGAGATATCACCCTCCACTCGAGATCCCTGACTCGGGCGCGCCGCGGCTTCACCACGCAGATGGCAGGTCTGAGGCTGCCGTCGCTGCGGTCATGCCCTTCGTTCGTCAGCTTAGGACAACTTTGAGAGGGCCTGAGAGGGACGGGGTCTATGGCGCTAGGGTCGTCCTTGGCCGGGATGAGCTGGTGCTGTACAATGCGACGATGGAGGTCGCTTCTGTTCTAGCTGAGCTTGAACGGTCTGCTCGGAGTTGTCCTGTACTTACTCGACAGCTCTCCCCAACGCCGTTAACAGAGGATGAAGATGAAGAAGAACACCAGCATTGACTTGTACATCACCTTCAACACAAATAAATGTGGTGCGATCCGAGAGCGCCGCCGTCCATGTGTTTACTTTGTGTCTCGGCTCATGTCTCGGTTTGAACTATTCTATAGGTTAATCTAGCAATGCACGTATGACTTTGATTGAGATGCTCATACTATAGTCGACACGATCTAGAGTGAACACGGTGTTACAGTGGATGGGTCAAGTACAAGCAGAAACCCCGCATTCAAATTTCAATCGCGGATCGGTCGAAGCATTGACGATCTGGGACAGCACCTGCTCTTCAAAGGGATCCAGAACGCACGATCGGAGTATGGTGATGTGTTTCAGTGCGGGGAGCCCGCCATTGA
>Ga0307515_10014493_pt1 | contig 14602 bp, 3 predicted proteins | sample 17_EM_MG_FD_194513 | JGI IMG/M metagenome (GOLD analysis project Ga0307515, IMG submission 194513) | Populus trichocarpa ectomycorrhiza microbial communities from riparian zone in the Pacific Northwest, United States - 17_EM | ecosystem: Host-associated > Plants > Roots > Unclassified | place... | reverse complement strand
TCTATACAATCCTTCTAGTATATAAGGAAGCCCTATATCTCGTTCTTACAGTCCCTTATACAGTCTTTAAGCGCTTCTAATAGTACTAATAGCCGTCTTATTTTTTGCTAGTGCTTTACTAATATATTTTAGATACCGTTAAGTACCTCTGCTAATTCTTTTTCTACCCTATTAAGAGCTATTTTAGCGGCTCTTTAGAGGGCTGTTATTTCAATATAGAGCTAGATTAGGGGAATGGCCGCTTCCTTCTTTATTATAGCTATTGGTGTTCGCTGGTATACGCCTATAACCCTATAGAGGCACTTATTTTAGATCTTCTATAATAGTTTAATTAAGCTTTTAGCTGGCGTTCTGTTGTTATCCTAAACTCCCCATACTTAGGCTCTATATAGCATCGCTAGTCGGACAGTGGCCGTATATAGGAGGCGCGAGCGGCGTATTAAGGGGCCCTATGTGGACGTAGTGATCCTTAATATCACTTTAAAGGCTACTAAGCCCTTACTTGCGGCCTTTTTAACCTATTCTTTCCACTAGAGCTTAGGGTCTACCTAAATCCCTAAGACTCGTATACTGGTTTTCTAGGGAGCTATCTCGTAGCCGGTAATACGCACGGTAGACGCAAGATCTGTAGTAGCATAGCGCCGTTATTTTGTGAAGTATATAAGCTAGTACTTTTTAGGGGCGAACGCCGCGCCGTGTTGGTTTGCCTATACGGCGTAGCAGTTATAAGCGGCCTCTAATTATTAATAGTTCTCTATTGTAGTATCCCCCTAAGTAATAAGGTTCGTATTATCTACAAAACTAAACCCTAGTGTGCCGCTATTAGGGCTTTAAGATTCCTCTAAGAGCTTTAATATAAAAAAGAGGAATAGAATTGGTAATAAGGGAGACCCTTAGGGGATGCCTATCTACGTCTAAATCTAATTGCTCTTATAACCTATAAACTTAATATAGGTCTTATGTGCTATTAAAAAGCTTTATATATAGTCTATAAGCTACTTTAAAAAGCCTTTTCTTTTTAAAATATATAGAAGCCTTTTATAGGAAACATTATTAAATGCCCCTACTAAGTCTAGGCTTAGCATTAATACTATATATCCGCGACGCGTTCGCCACACTGTTTGTACACAAGAGCTAAGTAGTCCTACTACTAATAATGTAGATTGCTTTCGCCTTACTCCCATCTAGTTCTAAGGGAGTAGCCTATATTCTTCCGCTGCCTCTAATATAATATTAGCTACGTGCTTCTCTAGGACTTTTGCTAGCGTATTTTTAAGAGTAATTAGTCTATAGCTACCTGAGAGAGAGTAGTCTTTCTTTCCCTCTTTATATAAAACTATAGTTATAGATTCTTTAAGGCTTTCTAGTATTATTTCGTTGGTAAAGTAATAGCTAGCTGCTTTTGCTAGGTCTTTTATAATAACTAGGGCAACCACTTTAAGAACCTTATTTGGTATGCCGTTTAGCCCTAGGGCTTTTCCATTTAGAAGGCTTGTAATTAACTTACTAATTTCCTCTATTAAAATAATAGGGCTAATATTAAGCGTCCTTTATTCCATTATTATCTCTATTTTAGTATCCCTAAAATCCGCTATTCCGGTCTTAGGGAAAAACTTAGCTATAAAAATGTCCGCTTTTATGGTGTTATTATCTATTAAGGGGTTCTTAATAAACCTCCTAAGGTCTAGTAAATAGGGGTCCGCCTTTACTACGCTTACTTTTCTACTTTATTTTAATAAGATCTAGAGTCTTTTATTATATGGTTTTAACTAGTCCTTAGTAAGTTTATAGATAAAGCGCCTTTAGTTATTTTAACTAACTCTCCTAGTCTCTTTCTGGAGCTAGTTGCTTAGTGCTAAGTATCTTTAGAGGTCTTAGGGGTTGTTATAGGCCTAGTACTGTTGTCGCGCCTTATAGGCGCCGGCGTGGAGCTATATAGCGTATAGCAACTATTATTAGCGGGCTTGCTAGCTAGGCCGTGCTTATAGGCAATATTTTTTAAGTATTTACTTAATCCCTTCCTAGAGGGCATAAAGTGGATTTTTAAACATAGCTTAGTTAAGCTGCTGGATGCTTTAAAAGAGGCCTTATAAGTCTAGCTTCTTAAGGGTAAGGCCCTAGCGTTCCGCTAGTGGATAGCTGGCGTTATTAATTTAGATGCGGATAGGTATGTGGTTTTTTATAAGGGCCTATTCCTTAACTATACTATAGAAGTTAACTTATTTGTATAGATCTGGTAATATAAATATAAGATCAATTATACTCTCCTATTATCCTCTTTTCTATATAGGCTTTTTTTTTAGTGTTGTAAGTATAAAACCTTTAGCATCTGTTTCGGCTAGGAGGTGTTCCGCCTACTCTTCACTGGCTATATACACTCCGCCCTACATTAGGTGGTAGACGTTAAAGTTACCTAGGAGTATAACTTCTCCCTTAGCTTTTTTAATAGCTATTTTAACCTTAGGCTATACCCTAATCTAGGGGCTACCTCTATATAGGTTATATATGTTAATAATTATAACCTCTAACCCCTTTAGGCGTAGCTAGAGAGCTATAGTAAATAGGTTATACTATCTGCGTTTCTAATGCGCGGTATTAATATTCTAGCTAATTATAAAGCAGACCTTTATTATAGGGAGGGCGTTATATATAAGCGTAAATCCCCTAGGGTAGTATATTAATTTAGTATACTTATTATATACTAGCTCTTAGACTATAAGGACCTAGTAGTCCACTAGCGTAACGCTATTAAAAAAGGGGCAATACACCCCTTAGTTTGCATTTCCGTAATTATACTGGATAATTATGTACTTACTTATTTAGAGTATGTATAGGCTCGTCTATATCTATATCTTATTCCTTATTATTTTTACTAGTTACTATTATTATTTAATTAGCGCGAAGCTAGAGCCTTACTTGTAATCTATCTCTGCTTGCTATTTTAATAAAGAATAGTTTACCTAGTCCCCGTTTAAGTGGTTATTCTTAAGTCCCTAGGTAGAATAGTTTTTAACCTCTCTTTTTATTGGTAATAATTATAAAGTTACCTAGTATTAGAGGTTAGTGTGGTATTGCTTCTATGGCTTCTTATATACGGAGCGATTACGTTAAGAGGGTTATTCTTTTTACTTAGATGCCCTCGAGGTAGCTCTAAAAGGTCCTATATTTCTTTTTTTACTATACCTTATAGGCTTTACCGTAGTTAATACAGGATACTCTCTCCTTAGGGCAATTTGTCGTGCTATGTGGTTCTATATATTACCTACATTTTATTTACTTTCTATATATGCTTTATATATATCCCTACTAGTTATAGCAATAACATTACTTTATAATTAGGCTGTTCTTAAATAGCCTAGTTTTAAACAGCTAGGATTTAATAACTATCCCGCTTTTTATAATCTTTTATTAAATTACCTAAGTTAGGACGCTAATTATAAGTATTCCTCTAGTCTTCTTAGGTTCTCTTTAGGCGCTGCTAGGGTTTGCCTAGCATTTCGCCTACGCTTTGGGGTCGTATAGCCATCGGATCCGGTTAAAAGTAACCCTAAGTATAAGGCGTTTTATAGCTTTGTAGATAGATTAAATTAATTCTAAATTATCTATATTTCTTTTGCTATTAATTAAGGTCTTAAGTGGGACCCTAGGTACTTCTAGGAGGTAGTCTTTCCTTAGTATTTTAAGTCCTAGCACGTCCGGTCCGTTTAGGATTTAGTTCTTTATTATTTATGAGGGGATATAAACGTCTATATCCCTACTATTAAGGGTGCGTATAGTATATATACTTAGTATTAACCTCTAGATAGTCTTAAGGAGCTCCCTTAGTTTATAGCCCTAGGGCTTTTTAAGCCTAACGCGTATAGTTGCTCTCTATAGTACCGCGACTATATTTACTATACGGGCCGCCTACGCGGCGACTGCTGCCTAGGTCTGGCCCTATATTAGGGGAACTCCTAAACCTAGGGGTCCTCCTTTACGCATTTCCTTTTAAATTTCCTTAATATTAGCTTTAATCCAGTTAAGCTAGGCCTTAGTCTCCCTTTCCTAGGTTATTTAGGGGGCTAAACGCGTTAAGAGGGCTTTAACGCGTTATATAACCTCTTAAATAGCGGTAAGTATCTAGTATTATAGAGTTTCTTCCTCCTCTTTTATAAAATCGTTTTTAATTTATCTAAGTATTTCCTTTAGTTTTTGCTATTGCTAGTTAGGCTAGTAGCTGTCCTTTTTGCGTTGTTGCCCACCTAGTTCGTAGTTTAGCTCCCTCGCGTTATGATTCTTACGACTTTAGCGGGAAGCTTACGCCCCGCCGTTATCCCCTATGCCTTATAAATAGGGGTGACGTGGTTTTATGGGGTCTTTTAGTGTGGGGAGTAGGGTTCCAATATCGGATCGTTTTATTAAGTCGTTTTTAGGCTAGTTTCGCTGCTATTGCCGCTTTTTTAAAAGAATATATTCTTCTAGAAGCCTAATAAGTATAATCTTTAGAATAAGAAGTAGTCGGGTCTTAATACAATTAAGGATAAATTTAATTACTTTATTAACGCCTCCCTTACTAATTTTCCTCCTAGTACTACTACCCTTAATTAGTAGCTTAATCTAGGCAATTATATAAACTACCCGTCGCTCTACTATATGGCAATAGATATTCTATTTATACTACCTATATTATCTAAACTAAAGCGAATATTTTTTAAAGCGTAAAGGATAATCACCTAGCAACGTATAAGGCTTAGGCTAGTAAATATTAAGTAATTAGAGTGCTTAAAGTTATAGGTAAGAGGAGGAGTTATAGAAGGCTAGAGGAGAGAGCTACTAGTAAATATTAGGGGGGGGAGGAGGGGTAGAGGACTCTATAAAGACTTTAACTACTATAATTTAGTATAACACTATGCCAAGACTAGTAATCTACAATATTGCAATTATTTATTTATATTGCAATAAATCGGCTCTCTTATAAATACGATATAATAAGTGGTCTATTTATTTATTTATTTATTCATTACTATAAACACTATATCTTAGGGGAAATGTAAGGAGTACTATAATATAGCAGACGACAGCGCTGCTTATTACGCAGTTTAGGTGCTTTTACTAGATAAAAAGTAGTAGTGGTTTTATTAGCGATTTAATTAAGATAAGAATAAGAAGTATTAGCTTATTAGTAATCCTAAAGATCTAATTAATTGCGGCGTATAAGGCCTTATAGAGGAGCTTTAGCTAGAGGAGTATAAGGATAAGTATAGTACTCCTATAACTGCTACACTACCTACCCTAATTAGCTTTATATAAGGTAAGACTTTTAATAGCCTAAAAAATTATAAGTAGATTAAATCCGTGCCTTGCAGTAAATTGGACGCCTATTAAGCTTATATTAAAAGCGACCTAAAGGAAGTTACTAATCCTTTATGTAACGGAACCTTATAGCAAGTACTACGATAGGCTAGGTATATAGGTGATGTAAATTAAAGTTAATAACGTAATAATAACTAATGCAGTAGTTACCTAACAGATTAACTCTAATTATATTCTAAGAATTACTATAAGAAAGGAACTATCTAGGTAGGGACTGTAGTCCTTTAAATACACGACCGTACTCCTAAGAAACCCTTCTTATATATAATATACGTAAGGTACGTAAGGTATATAATAGACCTCGCAAACCTTATAGACCTTATAGAGTATATTATATAACCTTAGTTACTATTCCTTATTACATAGCTCTATCGGTTGTATTCTAAACTATACTTATATTAACTAACTAGCTTCTTCTAACTCTTCTCTAAGTAGTCGTAATATTATACTTAAAGCGTCTATAACACTATCTCCCTCCTCTTTATCTTCGTCCTTAAAGATTCTTAACATCTCTAAGTCGTTTACTAGAGGTATAATATCCGTCTAGTTAATTTAGTTAATATTATTACTTATTATACCTAAAGCTTCTTCTTCTTTATTATTCTAACAACGTGCTCGCACTATTACTGCCATACTGTCGCTTAGTGAAGTTATACTATCTTTATATTCTCGTTGTACAAAAAAGGGGTTAGTTTACATTGCGTTAGCGAGCCCTTTATCTTAGCAACCCTCTTTATATTTAGAGTGCACTAAATTAAACATTTAATTATCCTATAATATTCGTTTAATATATAACGCTAAATATTCGCGTCCTATTATTCTTAATAGTCTTTAGGTTCCCTTATTAATTACTACTAGGGTCCTAGGTTTAATCTACCGCTATAAGACTTAATAGTAAGCTCTTAAGCGCCCTTAATAAACTACGTTGTTCGCGTAAAGCGGAGTAAGAGGCTATAACTATTTAACAGCGTGCCCTTAAAGCTTGTCTCTCTGCTTCTACCCATCTTCTTTATCTTAAGAAGGTGCGTAAGAAGGTTCGTTTTAAGGAGTAGAAACTTATAGAATAAGGTCTGCAGGAACTTAGTAATAAAAGAATTAACTCTCTTCCTATAAAGGGAATAACTCTAAATAGTTTGGCAGTCGCTCTTCCTAGGTCCCCCTTAGGTAACTCATTCTTTAACAATCCTTTCTTATTAATATTACCTAACCTATTTTCTTCTAATACTCCTATACCTTTCCTATAGCATTTTTTAAGTTTTATAGTAGCTTCTAGGTAGTCTTAGTATAGCCTATCTACTTTACTTTATACTATATTTTATTGTTTATGTCCTTATAACTAATAATCTTTAAAACTTACTATTTATCCTCTTCTTATCCTTTATATGTATCTGCCTTATAAACCGGTAACTTAATATTCCCGTATACTAGCTCTAGCATTATAATATACTATATAGGGTAGATCTTTATTTTAACTAGTAGATTTAACTTAAATGTAACCGGTAAAATTCTTTATATAATTTCGAAAGGTCCTAGTCTAATATAGTCTAATTTCTTGCTTAGTTGTTAACTCTTAAAATTTTTATATAGTAGCTATACTTTATCTCCCTCCTTAAGATTTAATCCCTTAGATCTCTTAGCGTTATAGTATTTTTTTTATCCTTTGCTATACTACCTTAGCTATTTTTATAAGGTTTATATAAAAATTCATTAAAGTCTCCATTCTTTACTTAGCTATACTAATTATCTTCTTTATTTAACGTAGCGATAATAATGTTCTTAGCTTATACCTATAATTCGCCTTAAATAGTAAAGTGCCCATTCCTTCTTATGGTGTTATATTATATATAAACTATATAACTGGTAATAGTAATACCTTAGATACTACTTTAGTATCTAATTTAATCTTTCTGTCTAACTATCTGTCTGCGGATAATATACGGTAGTAGTTGCTGCTTTAACTCCCTATTCCGCTAAGAATACTTCCTAAAATAATGCTATAAATCTTAGATCTCTATCCGATATAATTTTACTTAGTGCTCTATATCTTATAAATACTTCCTTAATATAGATTCTAGCGATATCTTCCGCTAAGATTTCTTCTATGTATGCTATAAAGTATCCCCACTTTATAAGCTTATCCACTATTACTAAGATCGCATTATAGTCTTATCCGGTAATAGGGTCTCTTAACTTTAGCAACTTTATAATAAAGTCCTATAATATAACCTCCTATAGTCTTTCTAGTATTTTAATAGGTTGTAGCCCTCCATATAGCTTATACCTCGTTAATTTATTCCTTTAGTAATCTAGATATTCCTTAGTAATCTTTTTGGCTATTTTTTAGATTCCGTTAATAATATACTCCTTTTAGAGTCTTAACACTAAGCCTACAGCTCCGTTGTGTCCTTAAGTTAGTCCCTTATAGAAATCTTCCATAAAGTACTCTACTATACTTCTTAGGATATACTTTACTTCTTAGTTTTTATATATATCCATTTATGGGTCTTCTAGCTATGCTTTTAGAATTCTTTATACCTAAAAGCTTTCTAGTATCTTGTAAATTCTTTCTAACTTACTTTTTTAAGTTATTGCGATTTTTGGATAATTATATCTAATTAGTCTATCTATATCTTTTTGTAGTAAAGCCCCTAATGGCTTTTTATTATTTTGTAGTTTAGCTTTCTAACTTAACGCATTAGCTCGCGTGTTGTCTGTGCCCTTAGTATACTAAATCTTAAAATAGTATTTTATAAGTATCTCTGCCCATTTAACCTGTCTTTAGTTAAGTTCCTTTGTTATTAAGAAACCTATTAGGTTCTTATAATCCATCTTAACTATAAATAGTTTCTCTATGCCTTGTAAGAATGCTTTCTATTTTTTTAATACTATAACTATACCTAATAACTCCTTGTTATAGATGTTATAGTTTAGTTCTAGTAGTATTATCTTCTAACTATAATGTGCTACTAGATACTATCTATCTAGATACTTTTATATAAAGCATACTCCTAGTATAAAGTCTAATATATCTATTTCTATAACCGTCTCTAGTCCTAGTTAATAGATTTTAAGAACTAGTTCCTAGGTAAATAACCTCTTAACTTTTTTAAATAGTTTTTATTATTCCTTTCCCTATATCTATAGTTCTTCTTTCTTTATTAATCGCGTAAATAGCTTAATATCCTTTAACTATTGCGCTATAAACCTTCTACAGTAATTGCAAAACCCTAAAAATGATCTTAACTGCGTAACGTTCTCTAGTTCTTGCCAATTTACTATAGCCTTAATCTTTTTTAGATCTATACTAAGTTAGCCTAGTTTAATAATAAATCCTATAAAATCGGTCTTCTTAGTAAAGAACTTGTATTTCTTAATTGCTACTAGCATCTATTCTTCTTATAGCCTCTTTAAGACCTATTTAACGTATTCTCTATATTCCTCCTTAGTTATTAAGTAGATAATAATATTATTAAAATATACTATAACAAATTTATCTAAGTGTTTTTTTAATATATTGTTAATTCGCTTCTAAAACGTTGCTAGTGCGTTTATAAGCCCGAATTATATAACTAATAGTTTATATAGTCCTTCCTTTAACCTAAAGGCTGCTTTCTATTCGTCGCCTTCCTTAATTCTAATTTAATGGTACGCTTATCTTAGATCTATCTTTATAAAGATCTATACGTTGCCTATCCTATCTTAGATTTTACTAATTAAGGGTAAAGAATATCTATCCTTTCTAGTGATGCTATTTAACTGTCTATAGTTAATACACAGCCTTAGTTTACTATTTTTCTTTAGTATAAATAGTACTAGATAACCTACTGATAATTGTAATAGTCTGATGTATCCCTTTTATAAGTTCTCTTAGACAAACTCTTTTAGTACTTTACCTTCTTTCTTAGTAAGCTTATAGATTAAAAAGAACCTTAGACTTGTTCCTAGTTTTAATTCTATTTTATAGTCCTATACTATATATTCTAATAGCTTTTTACTCTTTAGTAACTATAGTTTCTTACCATACTTATAGTATCTCTTAGGTATATAGCTTAACCCTTTTTCTATTTCTTTATAGGTCGCCCCTACTTAGTACTATACTAACTTGGCTTATTATCGCATCTTATAGTATTAAGTATTTCTAATATCGACCTAACCTATAACCTAATTAATTTTTAGATTATATTCCTATAACTAAGGCATTCCTAATACTGCCTTATTATTCCCTAATAGTAATATATTAAAAGACATCTTAACTTATCTCCCTTTAATGGTTAACTAAATAGGTCCTATTTTAAGATTAATAATGCCTCCTCTATAAGCTATCGGATCTCCTAAAATTATCACTAATAGGTAAGGGTGCTCTTTTTTCCTATATAGTAATCCTATTCTTCTAACTATTACTAGTAAGATATAGTTCCTTATTGCTCTACTATTTATTAATACCTTAAACTGCTAATTATACCACTTAGCTTATAAATTTAGGTGTCGTCCTTAAATTCCTTTAAGGGTTTAAGGCTCTACTACTAGTTCCCTCTAGTCCTATAGGCCTCCACTTTTCCTAACTATTAGCTGCTAGATCCTGTTTATACTTAGTCCACTTTTAGCTAATACTTAGTTTATTTTTTATCCTTAATATGCTATAGATATATATTCTTAGGACACTCCCACTACTATTATCCGTCTAGGCATTTTTCCATAAGGAATCTTCCTAGTTAAAGTATTAAGTCCCCTTATTCTTAAACTTCCGTTAAGTACTAACCATATATATACTTAGCGTTTTAATATTTCGCCTCGTCTAGTGCCTAATATATCCTTACTAAGTACTTCTGGTTTTTATCCTTAGGTACTCTATGTATATTATATATATTATCTATATATGCGATCTATACTAATATATAATATACTTAGTATCTTAGGTTAACTCTTAGCTTATCTTCGTCCTTAAGTTTAAACCTTTCTTATATTAATCTAAGCATTATAACTTTATTTATAGGTACTAAGATTTACCTCTTACTTTTCCAGTTCTCTAATCGCTCCTTTAGATCTTTTAATATTATAATTAAGGCTCCTTTAATGTGGGTTATAGCCTTTTCCGTAATCGGGTGGTTTTAGACAACTTTCTCGTCTAACTATATATAGAAATCTTCCCACTTATTATTATGTTGTTATCTATACTACCTTTAGTATAGTTCCTTAAGTATATATAGCTTATCCGTAAAAAAGTATCTCTTTATTACTATATTATAACAGCCCTTTATATATCGTTCTTTAAACCTAGTTAGAATTCCTAGATCCTTTTCTTCTTCTAATTTAGTAAGCCACTTAGCTCTTAGTGTGCCTGTTCTAGGTCTATTAATAATTCTTTATATAGGTACTCTGTCCCTTATATAACCTAGTATACTAGATCTCTTATCTAGTTTCTACTCTTGCTATACAGCAATTCTTACTCTAAATTCTGCTATAGTTTCTTTCTTTTTACGTCTCGCGAGTAGATCTTTAAAGTTTCCTTACTTCTTAACCTTGTCGGTAGTCCTTATTTATATATTAAAATCTTAGTTCTATAAGATCCTTAATCCTAAGCTTGCTTCTAACTTAAGTTTAGCTCCTACCTTAGTCTAACTAAGCGTCCATAGTATTCTCATCTTATTTTAAGAGTCTTAAATCTTACTTATCTTGTCTTAAGAATTTTATACCTCTAAGAAACTCTATCCCAAGCTCATTCGTATATCTTTAAACTAAGCTACTGCCTTACTCTATTAGTTTTCGTCCATTATAGGTCCTTAAGTGTGCCTTATCTTATCTTAAGAATCTTAGTTGTCTCTTATCTCTTCTTAAGAATCTTAAGCCTTTGGCCTTTTGCCTTTATCGAGTAGTAAGCTAGCACTAGCAGTTGTCTGCTTGCTTAATCCCTTTTAGATATTACTCCTTCCGTCTTATAAAGCAATAAATGCTATATCTAACGGTGTTATAATGCCCGTTACTAAACCTTGCTCTATAGCGGTCTCAGTTTCTACTTCTATAATTGCGTTATTAAGGTTTAGATACCCCTAGTTAGTTCCTTTATCTTCCTTATCGCTATTAATTAATAAATACTCTAATTCTATTATTATTGTTACTAATTATTGTCTATATATTACTATAATATCCTAATCTAGCTTATAGAGTTAATCTTATTTTTTATCTAACTCTCTAGTTTCCCTAAGTCTATTTAACTCTAGCTCTTATAGCCAATAGCTTACGCCGTACTTAGCGTTTTTATAAATTTAGTATGCATTATTATAACAAAATGCAAAACTGTTAATTAAACACTCTTTTGTTCCTTATAGTGCACTATTATCCCTTTATATATATGTGTTATCTACTAGTCTAGTTCCCTTTATTACATAGTAACTCTAACTATCTTTATAATCCTTTATAAAGTAACCTTATTTTCCGTAATTTATATAAGCTCTATCTTTAAACTACTAACTTTACTATAGAGTCCACCTAAACGTTTTCTACTACTAAGATCCCTAGTTTAGCCTCTACTCCTTAGTCCTATAATTACTAGATCCTTAACCTTTAGGTTTTTATAGTTTCTTACTCTATCTCTTATGGGTTTCTTTAGTACCGCTTAGGTCTATTAGCTCTACGCTATACTATAGTTTTTAACTTGGCTTTAGTTATTATGTGCTTTACGTCTTATATAACTATAGAACTCTATCCTAGCCTCTCTTAGCCTATTCTCTTTAGTAGATCTAATTATTAATCTTAATTACCTAATCTATTAAATCCCTTAGAGTATCCGCATCTTCTATTAGGATAATTACATCCTAGACTTTAGCCTTAAGTCCCTATTTATACTGTGCTATAAGCGCCTTATTATTCCACTTAACTTATATAGCTAGCGTCTAGAACTATATTATATATTTAATTACTAAGGTTTATTACGTAATGTCTTAGAGTTTCCTTTTTACTATAGTTACTGCCTCCGGATCTCCAAATATTTATATAAGTTACTCCGTAAACCCTTCCCAACTTAAGAATATAAATCGCACCTCTTAATTGGTAGTTATTATTCTATTTACCTATATTTCTATAAGATAAGGCTTAAACCACTTAAGTGCCCTTCCTAATAGGAATAGTCCTGTATATGCTATTCGATCTATAGGTATTAGTAGTTTTACTCCTTCTTGCGTAACCTTAAAGTGTATTTATATAAGGAATCCTTTAAGCTTTAATCTCTTTCCTAAGAATCTCTTAATTAAAGGTAACTTAATCTTTACTACCCCTATCCTATTAATCCTTTATTTAAGTATCATATTATTTTCTATTAATTGGTTAACTATCTCTTATAGCTGTTTAACCGTTACAGGTTGTTATAAGTTAGTATCTACTATACTAGTGTCACCTCCTAACCTTAAAGTAGTTGCCGCCGTTAATGGCGTTGTAGTGGCTGCTTTTAGTGGCATGTTATTTAACTTTCTATATTTAATACCGTAACTAGGTAGTAATTGTATAACAGAACCTTGTAGTAAGTACTATAATAGGCTCGTTAATAGGCTAGGTATATAGGTAATGCAAATTAAAGTTAATAACGTAATAATAACTAGTGGAGTAGTTGCCTAATAGATTAACTCTAATTATATTCTAAGAATTATTACAAGGAAGGAACTATCTAGGTAGGGACTATAGTCCTTTAAATACACAACCGTACTCCTAAAAAACCCTTCTTATACGTGATATACGTAAGGTACGTAAGGTACGTAATAGACCTCGTAGACCTTATAGACCTTATAGAGCATATTATATAACCTTGGTTACTATTCCTCGTTACATAGCTCTATCGGTTCCATCCTAAACCATATCTATATTAACCAACTAGCTTCTTCTAACTCTTCTCTAAGTAGTCGTAATATCGTACTTAAAGCGTCCGTAACACTTTAGCCTATTAGAATAGCCTCTACCTTTTACAACTAAATCTTACTAGGTTTACCCTTAATATATTAGCTATACTATTAATAAGCGCCGAATATAAACGCGTATTTAGTTCCGTAAAGCATCTAATTACTAACTCTTATAATTGCCTTAAAGCCGACATTATTAAAGCGAATAAGTGCCTTAAGTTATAGTTTAGGCGCCTAGAGCCCGGAGCCTTTAATAAAGGTAATAATTCTAATATTAATAAGTAGGAGGGAGAGGAGGTAGTTAAGGAAGCATATAAGGGAGTAGATAAGAGCTTAAATAAAGATAACGATTAAGGCGACGCTGAGGTAAAATATACACTAATTAGTAGTAGATTCAATTTACCGTCCGACCCGGTCCCCCTAATGGGTCCACGCAGACTAATTCCTATGGTAAAACCCCAATATACACTGAGAAAAACCCATTTTTTGGGTGAACAAAAAACCCCCAAGGGAAACGTGAGAGGTAATACTCTAGATAGCCTCCGTACTACATCAACGGGAGGAAAAACACCGTCAGGTTACTGCTTTAAGACTCCTTACAGGAGTGTCTAAATGCCTGTCTTGCCCTTATCTGCTATTTAAACCATCTTTGCTACGTCTGTATGTTGCCTGTTTAAAGTCGTATGCCTATCCCTAGCTCCTTTTCCAAGTCTCCTATAAATATCTCTTAATAAATAACACTTGCGTTCCGCCCGGGCCTATATGCTAAGGTCTCTTATCTACTCCTCTATTAAAGGGTTTCTATAACGGGGTGTATATAACTTAGTATCGCTTTTGCCCTAGGGCCCAAACCTAGGCCCTTGCACCTATTTGTGAGGTATAAGAGGACAATCTAGTATTTAATAGGGGGCCTAATCCCTATAACTAGATACCTAGGTTGCCGGATAATGTTAAAATAGGGGGCCTCTGCTACGCTTAGGGCGCGGATTGCGTATATATGTGTATATGGATACTATGCAGTGTATATAGTATTTATAGGAGGGAGGGGGTACGCCAAAGAAATGGTACTTGTCGATTTGATGTCCAAATATATACGTTAGAGACGTAATAGTAGTGTTCAAACTTTTTGGCTGAGGCTTACCCCTCAGTAAAAAGTCTTTACACCACCACTACGTCGCTGCGTAGGCGCTGCGCAGCCGTACACACGTCTCTGCGTTCGCTCTGGTAGTCTATTAACATAATCTAAACGGAACATCGATAGTAGCTGCCAGGTTCCCGGGCTCCACCGCATGGGGGTGCAGAAGCCGCTTTTATGGAGTCGTCTTTTTGACTGGTCTTTGGCGCCAAGGCCTGTGAAAACTCTG
>Ga0307515_10014492_pt1 | contig 14602 bp, 12 predicted proteins | sample 17_EM_MG_FD_194513 | JGI IMG/M metagenome (GOLD analysis project Ga0307515, IMG submission 194513) | Populus trichocarpa ectomycorrhiza microbial communities from riparian zone in the Pacific Northwest, United States - 17_EM | ecosystem: Host-associated > Plants > Roots > Unclassified | place... | reverse complement strand
ACTCGTGTCATCTCTCTGGCAGAAAAACGATCCAACGAGTTGATTTCGCTCATCGAGTGTTTCACAGATCGAGTGAGCCAACGATGTCTTGCCGATTCCGGGTAAGCCGTAGACCCAGTATGTATTGCTCGACCCCGATTCCGTAGTTACCCAGGTAATGATCTCATTGAGAATAGATTGCCGGGTGCCTGCCATACAGCAGAGCTTCTGGTTATAGCCTGTGCGAGTAGGTTTGAGCCGCTTCTGAAGCCAGAGGTCTTGCTGGACTAGTTCTACAAGAAACCACTGAGGCTACAGTACAATCAGGCTGAGATCGATGAATGCTTACTTGTCTCCTTGGCTAGGCGGAGGACCTCGACATTCATTGCACGATCGAAATCTTCAATGACCTTGGTCAACTCTCTGTCCATTTCTTCGATCCTCTCCGGGTGGATGAGCCCACTCAACGTCCTCTCTGCGATCGATCATCAGCATTTGTGAAATTCAGGATAACAGCCAACTGCCCACCGAAGCGCCCACGCTTGACATAGTCGCACGAACACTTTGCGACCTTTTCCATCACTTTGAACATTCGGGGGATTGTCTTCTCCAAGATTTCTGTCTCTTCGTAGACGATCTCGTCTGCGACCTTGTCCGCGAAAAACAAAATTCGCTGCAACCGATCCATAAGGTCTGAAGGCATCTGGTTGTACTTGTTTTGTTCCTTCAAGAGCTAAAGCAGCGGGGCGTCACCTCTGCTTCTGAAGCACAAGCGCGGGAACAAACCTCAAATGTGACTCGAGCAACACTGAAGGCAACCTTCGCAATCCCATTCAACTAAAGGTGGCATTGTCTCGATGGTTTCCATATGGGACAGCTGATAACTGACCTCCGAGAATGCAGCCCCGACTTTGATAACCTTTTCCATGGCCCTCTCCGTCGATTCAGTCATCAGTGGGGAGTAGTTTTTTAACAATCCTTCGAGTTCAATGAGCGAAGAGCGAAGAGAATCCGTCTATGTGAACGGTGTAAGCAGCGTGCGATGGACAAATGTCAGAAGACGAACGGTAACTTCTGCAGAGAATTGTAATTCCAGTGAGTGACTATGCTTCCCAGCCATAATGTCCGCTGCGCCCTGTCGGTCAGCGGTGAAAGGACTGGCTGGTACGTGATCTCAACTGACCCCGTACTAGATACTCGTGGGATGTGGTATTCCAATAATCCTTGAATAGTGCTTGAATGTCGATTTCTACACTACCCTGTTCCTTCTTCCCCCACTGGAGATGACCGCTCTTCACTTGTATCTCGACGCGCAGCAGGGATGTCGGAGATGCATCTCTAAATATGCACAGACTTTAGCAAGTGCACGCATCAAGCAAACAAGGGGCATACAGGGGCCTCGCTGGTTCCCAGGTCTGGTTGTTTATCCTCTGTATTTCTCTCTCTTCATTGTCAACGAACAACCTGAGCGCATACTTCAGCTTTGGAACCACTTGGAGTGTAATTTCTGTGTGATGGCAGAGATCAGCGATATGGGCTGGAATTGAAGCGAAGCGCCGCGCACGGTCTAGATAAAGGCTTGGAGCTTGGACCTGACCACAACTTCCACGCAGTTCCAGGCGGTAAGTTTCTTTCCGAAACGCGAATGGTGGTCGTGGATACTCGGCTGGGGGTTACAGCTGACCTCGGGCGCTGGCCCCCTGCCATTTCCTACTCGTCGTCGCTGGTTTTCGGTCATCGCTGTCCACGACGTGCTCCAGCCAATGCTGCCCCATGCAGCGTTCGGTGTTTGAGCTTTCTCTCGGGTCCTCCTTCGCCCTCCCAGGCCTTTGGTCCCCCTGGTACGTCCCTTCCCTCGCCTGCGGAATTTTCCGCTTTTTTCTGGCCTTTCGCCGGTCGCCTCGCGGAGGTGGTGCGTTGTGCTGCCCGCGGCCGCGCGTGGCCGGCCATTCAGTCCTCGGTCCCTTAGGTATACCCTAAGGGGTCCTTGCCCCGTAAGTTTCTTCCCCTTCTTCCACGCTACGCGGCCGGCCTGTGGCTCGCTGCTGACCGCCCTCGGGCATTCCCCTGCGGGTCTGGGCATGGACAGTCGGCTGGGCTTCGCGAGTCCCTGCAGCTTAGAGTGCATGCGGCCCGCTGTCCCACCCCCTAGGCCGAGGATTTCACAGCACCGTTTGTGTAGCCAGCCGTCCCCAAAAGTTGGGGCCTCGGTCTAGCCAAACCGGCCGTCTGCGGGGTTCCCCTCTCCCTGCCGGACGTGCCGTTAGGGCATAAGGCATCCCCTCCAAGAGCAGAGCTGGGGCGTCTGGAAACAGTGCGCCCCCACCCCTCTGCTCAAGAGTAGGGACGGCAACACAGTAATCCGTCGTTTTGGACGACGGACGACATATCCGGACGACGTCCTTTCCTTTTCCCCCATCAGTGATATTGTGCGTCTATAGGATGCCTTGGACATGACGTGCCCCACCATGGTGGTCCACGAAGCTTGCCTGCTGCTTGCTGGGGTAGACACCGCCCCTCAATTGGTCAGTGTTCCCCCACTTGAAACCAGGAGAGATCCTGGGGCTGGGATGGCAGTGCATCACTGGTGCAGGTGTGCGTTAAGGGCGCTGGTGGACCAGCCCTAGTTCTACCTAGGGAGTCTTTCCCCCACAGAGATGCCACACTCTGTATACTAAACGGCCACGGACTCTTGTCTTAACCCTCCCGGCACGCGGGCTTCTGGATGCTGCGGCCTGCAGTGAGGCGCGGCGTGTGCAGAAGCGTTCTAATAGCTAACGCTGCGGGAAGAGTGGTACCCAGTTGCTGGGTCTCCATGGAGGGGGCCTCCGAGCTTTTTAGCACAAGGAGGTGGGTCCCACCCGGCTTGGGAGTCTTTCCCTACAGAGTGCTGGCACGATACACTCATTCTAAACCGCGCTTGGTGCTGCATCTACCAGTAACAAATGGAAAATGGCTGGTGGCCCTCCACTTGAAAAACGGGTTGTGGGGGTCCTCTTTAGACCCCTGGCTCATTGCGATCTCCCTCCGGGGTGGATTCAGGAGCTCTGGGCGTTGAGAACTGCGCTCGTGTCCGCGTGATGGTCAAACACGAGAATAAAAGCTGGTGGCCACGCTCCACTTGAATCCTAGCCAGCGGTTTAACAGATGGCTTTAGTGGACCGGTTCTTCGGGACCCCCACGGATGGAGATGCCGAGCCCGCCCTTTCCAGCTCCGTGGAGTTGTCAGGGAATGATTAACAGCTGCCTCCCCGAATGGCCGGGGCTGTTAGCCGCCTGGGCCCATACCCAGTGAGATGGCGTGGAAGCTCCCAACTCCGTGATCGGTCCTCTGGATCTGCCGGTAACAAAAGCGCCCGCAGGTGGTACCTGCGTTAACAATCCTCCTTGCACCGTGGTGGTATCCACGCTAAAACTACCTTTGGTTTCTGAGTTCTGATCGGCGACGAGTCGGAACACGTTCTTTCCTCTCATTTGCTCCTTCGGGTGGATGGAATTTTTTGCTGACCCCAAGGGTACTCCTCTTTTTCTTTTCAGATTTACACATCTACATCTAACAACGACATGTCTATCCCCGCTCAACGTGCACTGCTCGTCACCGCGGCTGAGGCCGTCGATATCATCAACATGTGCCTTTTCGGCGAAGCGCGCGCCCCGTCGCGGCCCTGTGCCCCTTTCCATAGGAGGGCCAAGCGCCGCGGTGCCGTGTTCACCCCGAGGCAACTCTCTCACACTGACGTCCTTGACAATGTAATCTTGGAAAAAGCGCTGGATGCTGTCCCCCCAGCCGCGCCGTCCCAAGTCTCTCAGAGCGCACCGCCTTGGAGCCCAGTCGCGCATCCTGGATTCCTTCCTGGGCTTTGCTACTTAGCGGCTGTGCATGAACATAACGTTCACAAAGCCGTTTGGACCCTCGGCTTCTACCCAACAGTCTTCACCCTCAGAAACTCGCCCTTGATTGAACAACGTTACGCATATGTTCTCCCTCAACGCCCTGGTATTTTCCATATGGTCACCACTCAGTCTCCCTCTACTATGCAACTCCTAGACGTCCCTGGCCACTGGGTGGTTGGGGCCCAGCTGCCGCAAGCCGGTCCCTCGTTGCCCCGCGCTGGCCTGCCCTACATTAATGCGTCGTGGGGAAGACCCATGTCCCCTGGATCCTCACGCCCTCCTCCTGCTCTCCGAGCGCCCCAGGTTGCCTCGGCAGGTAACATGCGAGGTCCCCCACCCCCAAGAGCACCCCTGCCCCCTCAGGAGACTCTCTTGCGCAATGCGCACAGGTATGACGCTGGCCCTCCGGGCTTTTCCCACAAGAAGGGCAAGGGGAAAGGCAAAGGTAAAAACAAATATGTACCGTTCGCACCCTATTCCACAGATCACCAAGCCCGCCGCCCTTCTTCCCCGGTCACGAAATGGAGGGCGGCGATATCGGACCCCCTTGACGATGCTATGAATGGATTCCGAGCGATCCTAGACGAGTACCCAGCGGTTTTAACCAAACCCGCCTGGTCCGAGCTGGTGTCCTTCCTAAACAAGGCTAAGAAGGATGCGGGTTTTGACAGAAAGGGCTTTGTCCCCACACTGAAGGCGGAGTTTGACCCCCTGCTGGAAAAGGTGCAAGCCGCTGCCTCGGCCCAACAGCAGGAGGAGCAGCGGCGGGAAGAAGCACTCGCGGAGGCTTCTAACGAGCTGACGAGTATGGTTGCGGCCCTCAAGGAACTGGACCGAGATATAGAGGTGCCTAAACCAGGTATGAGTGTCCCGGCGTTAGAGTCTCAACGACGTGTCTTGGAAGCGCGCATAGCAGAACAAGAAGCACTAGTGGATAAGATGGATGGAGCGGAGGAACCTGCGGATACGGAGCAGGCTGCCCCCTCAGTCGTCGCTCCAGACGCCCCCCCCCTGCGTAGTGCCCCGAGGCCGTCTTTTAAGGAACTGTGGCCTGAAACTAACTATCAGGACCACGCAGCCCGCACAGCTCCCCTTTTTCCGGTGGTCATGGGAAAGGCGCCGATTGACAGCCTGAAGCCGGTCATGAGGGATCAGGTGGACTCCAAGCTCTACCTCCCCCGACCTCTGGAGTTGTACTCCTGCGACGAGTTGTCTAAGTTGACTCCAAAGGGGGGAGCCCGTTGGAACAATCGTTACGAGGATCCCCTGGAGCCCGTTAAGAGCTGGACTTGGTCGGAGTTTGAGGCCGTATATAATAAACCTGGGTATCATTTCATGTTTGCCAGGGTAGCGCAGCTTGGGCCCATGTTCAAGGATCCCAAGCTGTCGCTGCTCCGCTCCAAGCTTGCCCAACGCTGGCAGTGCGAGGTTCATTTTGAGCGAATGAGCCCCAGGCAGGACTGGATGCTCTGCACAGTACCCTCGGGCTCCAAGGGAGAAAAGGAGGCCCAGGCCTTTGACCTCATGAGGCTGTCCGAAACGAATGCGGTCTATGTTATCCGGCGCTTCGCCCCTATGAGCAGGGCCAGGGACCTGGAGTGGGTCGTCAAAGGCTCTGTGGCGGACGAGACGTCAATTTTCCTTCAAATGAGAAAGAGGCTCTTGGAGTTTGAAACCGACGAAGTCCGCTTGGGGTGGCGAGTCCTGGGTGTCAGGAGAGGGGGCGCCACCTCTAAGTTTAGGGGTACTTTTACGCTGGAGTCCGAAGATGTATACTGGCCCTGGTCTATGGAGTTTGGCCACAAGCACGGCTCGGTGCCTGACGCTTCGCCAATCCTTAACTTCGAACCGTCGTGGTCCGCCAAACGACCCTATGCGTGCCAAGGTTGCTACTCCTCTGATCATTTTACAGCGGAGTGTCCTCTTCCTTTCATGAAGCTCGGAGGCCTGTCCATCATCAGCATGCCGGCCAGGAGCCTGGTGCTGAACAAGAAGGCCGGGGAGCGAGTGCTCGATCTCGAGAAAGCGACATGGCAGATCCCGATCAGAGTGCCCCCCTCCCCCTCGGTTAAAAGCACTGCTGCGCCCCGCCACACCCGCCCTGCGGAACAATCGGCTGCGCCTCCTGCCCTCTCGGTTGTAGAAGAAGAGGTTTTGGATAAGGATGTAGATATGGAGGAGTCGGATGACGAAGACATCCTGGAACGGGTAGAGCCAACACGGGTGACGGCTTTGGCGGACTTCTTGTGCGGGCGCCTCCTGGGTAATACCAATCCAGTCATAGGTCTCACGAGGAGTCTGATCAACTCGGTGTGCAAGTTCTTCGGCGGGTCAATACACCCCGTCTTGTTCTCCCTTCGCCGAGATGGGCACCTGCCCGCGGACCTCTCGAATGAGACCTTGATTGACGAGTTTGCTCGTCCCCCGTCCGGTTATTCTACTAGCCCCACAGGCAGTAAGCTACTACCCCATGATTGCCATACCGCTCTAACACGAGTTGGTTTAGACCCCGCTGGCACTGTGCCTCATCCAGTCCATGGTGCTGTGCGCCATGGCACACCTACGGCTGACGTGCCCGTTGCCTGTATGTCCTTCGCGCCCCTCTGGGGTTTATTGATTTCGACATTTCCTTGAACTAACATTTTCACAGCGCTGCCTAGTGACCCCATCGGGCGTGCCGATGATGCACAATACGTGACCCCTGCTATCCTGAGCGCTGTAGTGCTCTCTCAATCACATGTCAGCGCTACGCCTACGCCCGCTACGGCTCCTGCCGGATCCTCCACTGGTGCGCATCGTGCGCCCCTCGAAGTCCCAGCGATAGGCGGTACGTCGGAGCCCACCCCGGTCGGGGTTCCAATCGCCGCTTCTCAGGAGTCCGTGGAGATCCCAGTCGCCGAACATGACTCGAACATGGCCAAGTACTACGCGCCTGTACCCTGCCCGCCCCTGCCCGCCCAGCCTACTCAATCCTCTACGTACACCTGGCCTGATAGCCTGCTTGATGTGGTTCTAGAGCCAGCACCCCCTGCTGCCCCCCTTGCGGTTGTGGGAGCCCCATCAGAACCCCTGTTCTTCAGCCCCTCGCCTCCAGCTATTGTCGCCCCGATCCCAATCGACTCTATGGCTAATCAGGCACTCTCCTCAATGGCTATGGGTCGCACTTTGGCCGAAGATTTGATGGACATCGAAGCAGGCATCGCCTTGCCTTCTTTGGCGGACCCAGTATTGCCGAACCCCCTCGTCGGGCATGGCGACGAAATCGACGACATCCTCTTTTCACACATCAAGCCTCTGCAAGGCGACGCCCTAATTAAAGCTGCAGGCGTCCTTCCCGAGGAGCTCCTGCCCAGGCCCAGGAGAGCGGCCCCAGCCCCCTCCCCCCCTGGGACGAACGCTCCTACTCAGTCTAGCGCCGCCCTGCTAACCCAAGAGCCATCTTATGTCGTGGCGCCCCCCTCGGATACCTATGACGACCCTTCCCTGGCTGATAGCCTAGCCCACCTGGCGGGGCTGTTCCCGACTGTCAACAGTGAGACGTTTACCATAGTATTGAACAAAGTGAACGGGGACCTGTCAGCGGCGTCTGCTTGGATGCAATCTGTGTCTGAGGTGACTAAAGCCAAAGAGGTTCTGTCAAGAGCTTTTCCTTCCGCGCCTGTGAAGGAAGTAGAGAGCTCCCTCCGACATTACAAGGGAGACTTCCTGCTCTCTTTCTATGGGTTGGCCAGAACGTTTGAACACACGGCTGAGTGGAACGATCTCAAACACACCAGAAGCCGAGGAGTGATGGACATTGATACTCCAGCGCCTGATTTCGTTTACGATGACCCCGCGACGGCGGCCTACGAATGGCAATGGTGGCAAATTGCGGTTTCCATCCGCGCTCATCGTGTGGCAGACAATCCCGATGTAGTCAGCATGTGGGACCAGTTGGCGAGTGTGTCCACAGCCACCCGAGAGATTACCCCCAGGTTCGTGGACTATGTTTATAAACTGGGCCAGCGCAACTCGGATGAGAAGGCTTTCACCACGGCTGTCAAGGTTTTGCGGGCGCAGCCGGATTTTAAGGCGATAGAGGCTATAGCAGGGCCAGCTACCCCCTGCGGTCCTGATAGCCCCAGAGATTCAGCGACTACTGTCCTGCAGGTCCTACTGTCAGACGGATATATCTCCCCTCCCGCGGCGGCGTGGCTCGCTATCCGAGTTTCAGGTTCCCCTTCCATGTACATCGCCATGTCTCCTCTTCTGCTGGCGTTCCCCAAGGTTCGGGGAAAGCTGTGGAACAACCGCAACCTCCACCTCGCAGCCTGGTCGGTCACCAATATGAAGCACCGGGCTGGCACGAATAGTCCTACTGGTTCGAGGATCAGCGCCGCGGATGCCAGGAGTGCATACTCTAACATCGTCCCTACCACGAAAGGGAAGGAGGTGCACCCCATCTTTGCCAAAGGGGCTGGTGGACAGGCTCCTAGGAAGGCCAAATCTCGCACCCTGGAGAAGAGCGACAAAGAGAAGAAACGGAAAGCGGGTGTCTCGGCCGCGCGGCTCGCTAAGAAGGGGGAAGACATAATCGCCCAAATCGAGTCTGAGTGCACACTCATGGAAGAAGGAAGGGAGAGCGAGGAGTGATGTCGGTTCGTCCTGTACGGTCTACGGCGGCTACTTTTGTTTTCTGGTGTCTCGGTTTGGTATGACCTTGGTTATGACCTGGAACGTTTCTTTCTGTTTCTCGTATATGTCTGCGACTGGCTTCGCGCCGATGATGTCTCTGTATAATCTCTTTGACTTTAGCTTTCGGTGTTTTCACCCGATGGGAGGTGTGGTCAGTTGCCCCCCGGCGCACCTCCCCTATAGATTTTGTTTCGGTTCTTCTGGTCACATCCGGGGCAAACCCCCTCTTAGCAATAATGGACATCAAACTTGCAACATCTAGGCGTCCCGCACAGGCTGTTGGCTACCCGGCTCCGGGCCGAGGGGCTGACGGCGACGGCGGGGGGACAGCGGGTACCCCCCCGGTGGGCGTGGGGGCCACCGGTGTCTCAAACAGCCAGCCATGCGAAATCCCCCTCCTGCCGGCGTCGCAACGGAGCGTCGGCAGAACCAAAGGTGATCCGCGTCCCTTTTCGACTGCGGGCTCGAACCTCGTGCCCAACGGTTGCGCGGGGGCGCCTCTAGATGGCACGAGGGCCATGCCCAGTGCCAGGTCTCCTACTCCTGAAGTTGTTTTGCAGAATAGAACTTTTAGGATCGCCACATGGAACATGTGTGGCCAACTCAAGAGATCTGCTCAGGTGCAACGGAAGCTGCCTTTTGCGGAGCGGCTCCTGTTGCTGGAAGGTCTGGACCTCCTCCTGTTGACGGAGACTCATGAGGAGACTCTAGTTACTTCCCCATCCGTTCGTGTTCTCGGGCAGTCTGGTATGGCATCTAGAGCCGGAATTGCACTGATCGCGAGCGCTAGGTCCAGCTGGAGGACCGTCGCTCATGAAGACCTTGTGCCTGGGTACGCCATGGTCACCAAGGTGGCGCACGGTCAGAGTAGAGAGGAGTTCTGGCTCCTGGGTGTATACGGGGATACCTCGCGAGGGTTTACCTCTCTCCGGGAGTTCCTTATTCTCCTCCGAGAGAGGTTAAGGCTCTTCATTGCCTCAGGCCCGGGTATGTCCTGGGAAGGGTGTTTTGCTGCGGGGGACTGGAACTTTGTGGAGTTTTCCGGTGACTGGTTCCCTGTCCGAGAATCTCATGTCAGGGCCGCCCCCCTTGTCGAGGTCTTCAACGATATCAGGGCACTCTGCAAATTCACTGACGCTGCGGGCGACGAGGCCTCTCCTAGGTTGTGGTCCTGGAGTGGGGCAACCCAGGGTGGGATGTCCTATTCAAGGATTGACCGCGTATATGTGCCTATTGAGGGATGGTCCGCCTGTAGGCCGGTCCCTATCGTGACTAATTGGTCGGACCACAGAGTAGTCATGGCCGATGTGACTCGCCTGCGGCCGCGCGTTGAGAAGGCTGTCCCTGCGCCCCGCCTCCCATCCCTGGACCTTCTTACGCGGTCCCAGACATTTTGGCCGAAGGTGCTGGCCTCCTGGTCGCGGTCCACTGAGGGAGGACCAATGACTCTGGAGAAATGGACCACTTTCAAAAGGGATGTACTGAGCGCCGGCATAGCTACATCCAGGGCGGTACGGAAAGCGAGTAAGAGGGACTGGAGGCGGGCTCTGAAGGAGGAGGCTTTGTCACCCTCCGAGGCGGCAGTGGCCATGCGTCACGCGACGGCCCGTGTACGGTCTGGGCCTGCGCCACAGGCCAAGGTTAACGTAGCCCCCGTTTGGCCTGAGGTGGTCCCGTCGAGAGGAGCTCACCCCCGTAGACCACAGCCGAGCTTTGTGCCTAGTCCTGCGTCCCCATGGCGAGTCCCGGTTTACGCCCCCTCTGGCGGCCATAGTGGCCCCTCGCCTGCCTTGGCAGGGGTGGGGGTGCAGCCCGAAGTCAAGCCCAAGGCGTCGGTGGCGGACCTCTTGGACCAAAGGCAGCTGGCCCTCGGCGCTGCGGCGAAGCGGAAAGCTGCGCACATGGCCAAAAACCGCACGTCCGATTGGTTCAAGCAGTCCTCTAACAAGGAGCTCGACGAGCAAGGCAGCCGAGCCTCCGTCTCGGTGGAAGGCCTGCGCCGGCCCTCCGAACAGTACGCTCACACGGACCTGCGCGGGATGGCTTCCGTGGCTAGGGAATACTTCGAAGGTCTTCATACGCCGGAACCCCTGCCTGTGGACAGGCTGGCCTCCCAGCAGCTTCTACTCCAGGAGTTGCGGGAAGAATACAGTGGTCGTCCCGATCCCACCGAGGTGTCTTTGGGGCCTTTCACGGAGGAGGAGGCTTTTGCCCTGAAGAAGAAAATGCCGAACACGGCGCCGGGGCCTGACGGTTTACCCTACGACTTCTGGAAAAGGCTGGCATCTATCCTGGACTCCTTGCAGAAGGAGTCCTCACCCCCACCCGTTTTTTGGGGTGTGTTGTTGGAGTTAACGTGCGACCTCCGGGCCCGGGGCACGGCTAGGCTGGGTTTTAAAGACGCTAATGTGAGCCTCTTCTTTAAGAAGGGGGACCCGACCTTGGTCTCGAACTATTGCCCGATATCTTCTATGAACACCGATTGCAAGATGTATACTAATCTCGTGAATGCGAGGCTGGCGCCTTGGGAAGTGGCCAAGCTGCACGAAGACCAGAAGGGGTTTGTGCCTGGGAGGCTGATGAAGGAGCACACTAGGCTGGCTTCGGAGGTGGCACACCTCAGCGATGCCAGTGGTAGCCCGGGTTACATGGTTAGCCTGGATCAGGCCAAGGCGTACGACAGGGTGGATCAGACCTGGCTTCTAAAGACTCTGTGCGCCCTGCGTGTGCCCGGGGAGCTGGTGGCCCTGGTCGGGGATGTCACTTCCGGGTGCAGGTCGAGAGTCCGCATTAACAGTGGGTATAGCGGCTGGTTCTACCTTCGACGAGGGGTACGGCAGGGGGACCCCCTGTCCTGCCTGCTTTTTAACTTTTCTATAGAACCTCTGGCGATGAGGCTCAGGCGGGTTGTCAGCGGTATCTCGCTATATGGTTTGCCCCCGGTGAAGGTTATGCTTTACGCGGATGACATCAACCTGTTTTTGTCTGTTAACGATTCGGTGGACGATGTCAACACGTGCCTGGTTGCTACTTCTTACGCGATTGGGTCGAAGTTTAACCAGGAGAAGACCGATGTTAAGCCTGTGGGCCCTCCTGATTTCCGCGAAAAGTGTTTCGCGGAGCAGAGCATGTCCGGGTCTACGTTACCAGGGGCTTACATACTCCCCCCTGGTGGCCCTCTGAGGGTGCTGGGTGTCTGGATCGATAGCCATGATCACGCCACTCATAGATGGGTGCAGATTGATACTCATATCAGTCGTATTGTTCGGCAATGGCGCGCGATCGGCGCGTCCGTGCTTAACCGAGCCGCTTTGGCCAAGGCGCTGATGCTTTCTAGATGTCACTTTCTCTTAGACGGCAACGGTATCCCGGGGCGTTTCCTAGACAGGATTAGCAATAAGATACAGAGATTTGTGAGGGGGAATTTCTCGGATATGGCGTATAGGACGCTGGAGGTGCCTCTGGCGGAAGGGGGGTTGAACTGCCCCTCTCTTCGGAGCAGGAAGAAGGCTTGTGATCTGAAGTTCCTTAGTGAGCTTATTACGGGCCCTCAATTGGTGCCCTGGAAGCAGTGGACCTGGAAGGATATTAAGCTGGCATCTTTTTCCAGTGCCTCCTCGAATTCTTCCGGACTGAATCCCTTCGTACAGAACGCTCATGTCAAGCCGTCCCTCTTGCAGGACAGAGTTAGGCAGGCCTTTTTGACAGCTCAGCAGGTGGGGTTGGATCTTGTCTGTGCGGCTCCCTCTCTGGAGGCGAGACGTAAAGCCCCTGTGATCTTCCACCCAGCGATCCCTAAGAACGCTTTCGTCATGAAGAAGATGTCCATCCTTCGTGGCTTAGGCATGAGAAGCATGGGTGACGTGTTTTCACCCCCGGCTGCGGCAGCCGGCCACCAGGAAGGCCTTCGGGTCCTGCGTATGGTGCGGGAGAAGCTGTCCTCCTCAGCGTGGTCTCCCGGCCGGCAGCACTGCTCTTTCCCCCCCAGTGACTCCGTCCTGATTTGGCCTGCGATGAACGGCCCCCTGGGTTGTGTGAGGGTGTTTACAGATAGCTCTTTGTTGACCACTGCGGTACAGGTCCGGGTTGCTACTAAAGCCTGGGCGCGGCTCCTTGGGGAGGCGCCTGTAACCCGCCACAGCACTCGTGTCGGGGGGCGGCCGGCCCCTCCTCCGGTACTGCCGGTACAAGGCAACTCTTATAGGGGGCAGTTGTCAGCTCGGCCTTATGCGACCCCCCCCGCTGGGGTGGTTCGCGATGGAGCCAAGATTATTCTTCCTGTTGATATTCATGTCTGGACGGATGGTTCTGCGCTGGACAATGGCCTGGAGAGCTGCACTGCGGGGGCTGCCTGGACGGCCGATCTGGGCTTTCAGGATGAAGTGTCTCTGTTCGGGGTTACTCTCTCCAACAACGTGGCGGAGGTCGCTGCGGTTGTCCTCTGCCTCTTGGCGTGGCGGGATGCCCACTTGGTGGTGCATACTGATTCCTCCTTCGTGCTCGGGCTGATTAAAGGCGGTTTGCTAGCGATGGAAAGAGATGGCTGGGGGGACTCCCTCAGGCATCTGTCCATGGGCGTTCCTGTTGGCTTGCTCCAATACACTCTTTACCTTCTTAGGGATAGATCGGGATGCCTGGCTTTTGTCAAAGCCAAGGCGCACGCCGACGACGCGCTTAACAACCTGGCCGATTTCCTGGCGAATCAAGGCCGTGTACATGGCAGGCGACTGGATTTGAGTCGGCTTGCAGCGCCTGCCGGGTGGGTGGATACCGCCCCGGTCCTGGCGCACCAACCTTTAGATTTCCTCACGAAATTGGTGATCCGACATGCGGTACCCCCCCCCACGGCCACTCTGCGCTTTACCCGGTTCTCGGACAGGTGGGTGGTGGCCATGGGTGGCCTGTTTGGTTTGGTTTTGGACCCAGGTCTGTATGTCTCCAATGTGTGGAGAATAAATATCCCTGAGCCATTGCGGGAGGTGCTTTGGCGGGAAATGAATGGCACACAAGTTCTTGGTGTCAATTACCATGGGAAGTCGGACCAGGGGCGACGGTGTCGCTGCGGGGCCACCATGTCCCTGGACCACATCCTCCTGGGGTGTTATAGGTATGATGTCGCGCCGCTTTGAGCGTTACTTTTGACGCACCTGGCGAGGGTGTCTCCCCCCGTTTACTGCCGTTCCCTTCGCCCGGACGACTGGCACCCTTCCCCTTGGTACCCCCTGCTTGCCTTAAAGAGGGTGGAGCGGAATGCAATCAGGCCCTCAAAGGCGCTTAAGAACCCTGGGAAGTCTCTCTCTTTGTCCAGACCAACAAGGGAGTGGCTTATTGGTACTTACTTCTGGTTGCTCTGGCGGTGGCGTATGAAGGACATCCACAATGACTCCTTTTTGTTCGTCCCGCGGCTTATGACGGATGCATTGGACGGCGCCCTGAGTAATTTGCCTGCCGCGGCTTCTGGCAAGTGTGGGCCGAGCCCCATTCGGGCTACTGGGAATCCTGGGCCGGCCCGAACCCGGTCATCCGGAGTGGCGGGCGAGACAGGTGTTTCTCCCTCCGCTACCTCTGCGGACCCGGGGCATGTAACCCGTAGAGAAGCGATACTGCGGACGCTCACGGATGGTGCGTTCGATTGATATAGGTACGCGCAAGTGCCAGATGGGATACGAGCCCACTAGTCCTAACAACCCTTCTTGCCCCCTCTGGTGGCGGGTATTACTCCCTGCCGTACGGGACAAGATAGTGGCTCCCGAAGCTCGCCCTGGTGGGTTGGCGACGGGGGTCCAGGGGGGACTTAAAACACGTTGAGGGCGGTCCGGTACGGCGCCCCTGCTCGCCCGAGGGCAGGGGCTACCTTGCCAATGTCGGACAGGAGGCCCCCCGCAGGTTTAGTGGGTATTCCTCAGCACTGAAACTGCAGGCGACCCCCACACTCCCGGCCTCTGAGACCTCACGCGGTGTGGTGAGGCGTATTGGCGCCTCCAACAGGCAACGGGGTCTTAAACCAGATTCCTGCGGGTGATGGTAGGGAGAGTTCTAGAGAACAGGTCGCCTG
>Ga0307515_10014491_pt1 | contig 14603 bp, 16 predicted proteins | sample 17_EM_MG_FD_194513 | JGI IMG/M metagenome (GOLD analysis project Ga0307515, IMG submission 194513) | Populus trichocarpa ectomycorrhiza microbial communities from riparian zone in the Pacific Northwest, United States - 17_EM | ecosystem: Host-associated > Plants > Roots > Unclassified | place... | reverse complement strand
ATCCTCAATTGAGAGTGGATGCCCGGAGTGGAAAGCATAATATTGCGCCAGTACTGGCACACAAGCATCAAATTCGTTTGAGAATGCGGATCGTCTTGGACCGTGAACAGAAAGATCTCGGAGAATATTTCTACAGGGACAAGGTGTGCTTTGTGACAGGACGACTGATGAATTTTGTGACAGGGCAGCTTGTGGAAGTGGGAGGGTGCCCATCCGATTCTAGTGGAACGGTAATAAGGACCCATGGTGAATGATGGATATGGGTCTGTGTAGGTTTCTGTGATTTACTGAGTATCAATTCGAGCGCACTGGGAGATGGCAGGGATCAGAGAATGCTAATCCGCTCGCCGCACGGAAAGCGTGTGGCGCGGCTTGGAAGACAGGACAGCCTCTACAGGCCGGGCTCCCCGTAAACGCAAACTGGACGGGACAAATCATCTGCTCCCTCGAGAAGTATTGGTGAGGCGAATCAGATCTCATTCTCCCTTGGCCCGACCTTGTTCGCGAAACGTGCACGCGTCTATACTGGTACGGAACCGTGGGGCTCCACCAGTCGAAATAGATTCACGATCGATCGGATTAGGTAGGGACGAATCAGTGGCTCACGCATCCCCTGTACGAACCAAATAACGCCTTCGTCCTATGTATGAATCAAACGCCGAGAGGCCTAGCAGTCGAACTAGCTACAATTTATACATTGACTATCCAAGACGTATTTATGGCTGTCCAGTCCAATGGGACCTCTTTGCGTCCAGTCGTTTCAGTGATTTTACACCAAAGAAAATTTGGACAACAGTCAGGTCACTCGTCCTCTGTTCTGAGTGCTCCCCAACAGGGCTGATGTTAATTGAGGAGGTTCCAATTGACCCAGAAGTCATGGCTGCCATTGAGGGGCTGGTCTATTCCGTACGCGAGTGGAGTACCGCGCGGGCGTGAAGGTGCAATAAGCGAGGGATTCTAATTAATGTAAAGAGAGACGTACGAGGGTAAGCGTGCGAGCGCCCAGAGGGCTTCGAGGATGCAGAGCTTGAGCTATTTGTCGATTGCGCAAGGCCCGTGTACTGCACACTGAAAAGCAATGCCCATATGATCCAGTAGCAAGTGTATTGAGTTGGTAATGAGACGGCGTATCGCTCCCTCACCCGTCTCTTCTACGTCCAGCGATGGGTCTCCACGGAGGTCGGCGGTGACCGCGATATCTCGACATTCGCCACAGCTGAGGACGAATGGGGGTGCATCACGACCTCTCTCCGGCGGGCCGCAGTGCAAGGTGTCGTCTACAGCGAACGATACTGACGAGTTCTATTATGCACCAGGTGGCAAAAGAGTATATACGCGGGGCCTGTGCTGAGATTCGAGAGGATGGTGAGCCGAGCCCGCGAGCAGATTCTTTCGGAGGGACGAACATGGAGCTGTGGGTGAGAGGAATGACAATCGTGGGGGTCGTGAACAGGGTAATGCAGTGGGTGCAGTGCTGACACCGCGGTACGAAAGCCCGAGGACACTACGTTGCGAATGCTCGTCGACGCGGGCGCGCGGTCTTGCAGAGTGGTAGCGGACGCAAAGCCGATGATAGTAGCTGGCCTCGAGCTTTGAGCAAAAATATCAATGATCAGCACGCCGCCCGTCGGACAGTTCGGAGGCCCAGTTCACGGCTTCGGTCCCACCGCCGCTTGAGAGGCCCTGTGACGAGATGAAAGCCATCATGCGGTGGGGCGTCTTATCCGCTCTTTGGGAGCGAGTCGACAAGTGAGTTGCATTCGTCGGGCGAGATGAGATGGAGGTCAAGAGTGATGCCAGCCTGGGTCTCAGGCCGAGCGTGATTGTACTAACAAACCAGCGCTCTTAATTCAATGTGGCATTATTTGGAGTCGGGATGAGGGAATAACTCATGGGCGAGAACAACGGATGAGCTAACTAAAACCCTCGAAGATTGGCCAACAACATATCCCAACTCTCAACTTGGCCGATCTCATCGCTCCATCGTACATGGTGGGTAATTTAAAGAGTTTGCCTCCTTCCACTTTCACGAACGAATCCTTCGTCGCTAAATCGAGTCCGAGAAATGAGAGTTGGAGGTAGTGTGGACCATCGAGTCGGTTCGAGAGGCTTGGTGGATGTGGCTTTGGCACCTGGACAAATGACCGGTTTCAACAGGAACTAATTTTATAATGAAGCACCCAGGAACGGCGCACACAGTATTCTTCATGAATCACGCCGCGTCTTCGCAAGTTGTTCAGCGGGTGGTTGTCACAAGCCTGAGAACAAGTTCAACACGTTGAACGTGAACATTGGTTGAAAGATTCCCTAGACGACGCGATTTCAAACTCCGCAGGCCAAACAAAGTTTCTTCATCCAGCGCGAGTTCGCGTTCATCCTTGAGAACGATGTCTACGTTCGTTACAATTCTTTCAAGGACTCGGACGACCTGAAGAAGCAGATTGAAAATTTGAATCCCAGTCGTTTCGAAATCGGAGCAGTGTACAATGTACAATGCAAGGGTTAGTGCTCAGTTGCGAAACCAACCGTCCTTCCTGACGACCTCGCCATAGCCAAAAGATAAGAAGAGCCTTCGGCCTGGTCACCTACAACCCCTCAAACGTGAGCTCGTCTTTGATATTGACATGACGGACTTACGAAATAACGACTTCATCCCACGAATGGCTCAAACGCCGAGAGGCGTAGTAGTCAAAGTAGCTACAATCCATACATTGACTAATCAAGATCTAATTCTGGCTGTCCAGTCCAAAGGAGCCTCTTTACGTCCGGTCGTTTCAGAGATATTACACTATAGAAGATCCTGGACAACAGTAAGGTCACTCGTCCTCTTTCCTGGATGCTCCCCAACAGGGCTTGTATTAAGAGAAGAGGTTCTAATTGACCCAGAGGTCATGGCTGTCCTTGGGGGGCTGGGCTATCCCGTACGTGAGTGGAGAACCGCACGGGTGTGCAGGTGCAGTAAGCGAGGGATTCTAATTAATGTAAAGAGAGACGTAGGAGGGTAAGCGTGCGATCGCCCAGAGGTTTCGAGGATGCATAGCTTGAGCTAGTTGTCGATTGCTCGAGGTCCAGGTACTCTACACTACAAAATAGTACTCGTATGACCCATTAGCAAGCGTGCTGGGTGCGTGATGAGACGGCGCATCGCTCCCTCGCCCATCTCTTCTGCGTCCAGTGGTATCACCCCGGTGGGACTCCACGGAGGTCGGCGGTGACCACGATGATATCCTGACGTTCGCCACAGCTGAGGATGAACGGGGGCGTATCACGATCTCTCTCGCGGAACGACGGCCGGCTGCAGTGCAGGGTGTTGTCTACAGCGAACGACACTGACGACTTCTTTTGTGCTCCAGGTGGCAAATGCGTGCATACGTGGAGCCTGTGCTGAGATTCGAGAGGACAGTGAGACGAGTCCGAGAGCAGGTGCTTTTCGACGCTCGAGGGACGAACATGGAGTTGTGGGTGAGAGGAGTGACAACCGCGGGGGTTGTGAACAGGGTATTGCAGTGGGTGCAAGAGGCAGAGTGCTGGTGCTGATAGCGCGGTACGAAAGACAGAGGACACGACGTTGTGAATGCTCATCGAAGCGGGCGGTCGATCTTGCAGAGTGGTAACGAATGCGAAGCAGATGATAGCTGCCGCCCTCAAGCTATGAGAAAAAATTATCAATGATCAGCACGCCGCCCCTCAGATAGTAAGCCTGGCGTTGTTGTTCACCAGTTCGGAGGCACAGTTCACGGCGTCCGACCCCACCGCCCTTTGAAAAGGTCCGTGACAAGATGGATACCATCGTGCGGTGGACTTGGTCTGTTTTTCGTCTTATCCGCACTTGTGGGTGTACTGACGCAAGCTGCAGCAAGGCGAACAGCCAGTCGTCGCACTTGTACCCGCATTCATCTTGCAAAGGCGTTCTACGCGTGTTGACTGCAGAATAGGAGCGAGTCAACAAGTAAGTCGCGTTCGTCGGGCGAGATGGAGGTCAAGAGCAGTTGAGCCTGGGCCTTGCCCTTGAGAAACTTAATAGCCGTGACTGTACCAACAAACCATATTATTGGACAGCCCTGTCGAAGGTAAGGGTTAGCCGGGACTCACGCGCGAAAACAACGGATGAATAAACTCTAACCTTTTTTCTTTTTTTTTTTGTGGGAAAGGGAGGGAATGCGTCATGCACCATCGCGCCTGAGCGCGGATGTGGAGGACTCCATCAGGGCTCGCCAAATTGGCCTAAAGCCTTTGGACGGGAGTGCCCTGTGTCCTACCCCCTAAAACCCCCCTTCGCCGGTGTTCCGGCCGCATCCCTTTATGTGAAGTTGATTTGAGGACCCGCTAACGGGTCGAACTTGGTCAGTTTTTTCTTAGCCCACAGCTTTCGGAGTTTCTTTTGTTTCCTTCCTTTCTTGCCTTCTTCCATGAGGCGCGTCGCGTTCCAGCTCTTTGATACTAGGTCTGTTAGTAGTCCTTTTAGTAGTTGTGTTGTCTCGTTAGGAGTTACGTCTTGGTTTTGAATAGAGATCTTTATTTTTGATTTCCATATGGCCCAGACCGTCATAGCGATCAGCATTCGTAGTCTTTCGAATAAACTCTAACCTTCGAACAGTGATATCTCAACTCTCATCGCCTCATCGTACATTGGTCTAAGCGACTTCAATTCACATATCGAGGTAACTAAGATATCTCTTTGACTTGTCCTTCGAGCACTTTGCCCCCAAACGTTTAGAGAAGATAATCCAGGTTACACTAAAGGCAAATACAGAAGGCCAAGGGGCTCTCTAGTCCTGCTCTTTAGACCCCTTCAAGCCCAACAAGGGGGGTTCCGGTCGAATCGGGCGCTCTAATCTCCGTCGAGCGGTGGGTCTTTTAGGAGATGGTGGAGGTGCAGTGAACCAGCGATAGCCGAGGGTTCGGGATATGTAGATAATGGTGTACGATGTCAAGGATACAAATGCTCAGAGGACTCGGAGGATGTTGGTGCTTGGGTACATTGCCAACCACTCTAGATGGTGTGAGCGTCCAGATACCTCTTAAAGAGAATAATGACTGCGTTGATTAATTGGCTCTGTGTTGATCTCGTGGTGAAACGATCTATCACCCACTCACTCGCCGCCCTACATTACTGGCGGAGGAACACCCAATCGAGGGAGCTCGACGGACAACTTGTGTTCACCAGAAGCGGGAACGAATGGTTGTACCACCACCTCGGGCGGTGCACACAAACGGGTAGTACGACGCACCTGCGCACCCACTGCAGAGCAGCGGTTCGTCCCACGGGGAGAGGTCCTTGAGAGACTCCTTCACGCGCTGTGTAGCGAAGGTGAGGATATGCGAGCCTCGTGCAGTGCTTCGAGGACGCTGGAGTGAGTTCGAGGGCAGGTACAATCCAATGCGACTTGCCATGAGGGCGTAATGGGCGAGCGACGAACGGAATGGAATGAAATGAGGCGCGATGAACGACGACAGTGACCATGAGGGTCCTGTACTGGGGAGTGGCGCGGGACTAACGACGGGGTGCTCTTCTCAGTTGGAGTAGCGTGTGCGGTCTTGATAGACGATGGGTCGAAGGTGGTCTGTGAGCAAAGTAGCAAGACGAGACCGACTTTAGAGTCGGTAAAACTGATCCAGCGATGAAAAATTACGGTCAGGAGAGTGAGGGGATGCGATGTGGGCCAGAGCGGGTTCTACAGAATGGGTGGATGAGCTTGGTATCTTGATAGACAACTGCTTCGACAGGAACAATCTTTATAACGACCTACCAGACTCGAGACGCGCAGCATTCTTCATGCACCCGCCGCGTCTTCGTCGCGAGACTTCTTTGCGCGCCACAAAGGGATATTCGCGGCTTAAGGTGAGGTGCCTCTCGACGCAAAATCACTACGGGCTACAAACCGACGCAAGGGTCGACGGGGGAGCGACAATGGGTCGGGCGAGGGAAGGGCCGTTGGCGATATTCGTTGGAGAGGAATGTGCGACTTCACGCGATCGTCGTAAACGTAATCGGCGATGCATGTCTAAAATAGGCTGACCCATGAGCCAAGAAACAAATGGTCAGCAGGCCATCCGCCTCAGAAAGTAAGGGAAGCGGAGTTGAAATAAGAAAGAGCGAGGTAAACGAGAATGGATCACTGAACGAAGGAGGGAACCTTGTCCTAGACGAAAGATATGAGCCTATGCTGAGCAGATGCTGCTCTTGATCTTTTGAGCGAGAATGAACAACCCGTCCTTCGAAGACGGAAATGGACTGCGCCTCTGTCGTGTGACGGTCCAATCGATGTCGTTGCTGGCATCCTTTCATCGTAATGAACGCACTCACGATTTCGACCCATGTACCGGTTCAACGCTCGCCGTTCGCATCGTCCCGCTGTTCGTCGTTTGCACCTCGAGGGCGCACATGAACCAATGACTGTCACTCAGCATGCGCTCCCTCATCCTTGTCCTCGTCCTCTGCGAGCTCTCGACTGTCCTCATCGAGGTGATTAGGCGAGCCTGCACCGTTTCGTCTGCTCCGGTACACAAGAGACAATGTTGAAATACGCCCATCAATTGACCGCTGACCAATGAACTCATTCGGGATGTCTGGCTCAGGCCGAGTGGGGAGAGGGTCTGAGAATGATGTCCTTTGTTACCATCGGAACCGAGAATGGCACTGCAGTGTTCGAGACCCAAGAATCAACTTCTTCCCCATTGGTTGCATCGACGGCTCCACTCTTACCACCAGAGTAAAGAGGCCGCTAGCCGGAATCCACCGCAGCGGAGGGACTCGACTACAGCGAACGGCACTGATGGCGTCTTTCATGCGCCTGGTGGAAAAGACGTATATACACGATGAATATGCTGAGATTCGAGAGGACGAGAGCATGTGCTTCTTTGAAGTTCGTTTGACGGACGGACACGCGGGTGACAACCACGGGGCCGTGAACGGGGCCGTGAACAGGGTTTTGCAGTGGGCATCCATTGCAAGAGACAGAGTGTTGCTAGCGCGGTATGAAAGACAGAGGACAGGTCGTTAACTAAGCTGCGAAAGCTCGTCCCCCGAGACCTTGCAGAGTGGTAGTGAGCGCAAAGCAGGAGATAGCAGCGGCCCTCGAGCTGTGAGCAAAATTATCAACGATCAGCGCGCCATCCCTCGGATATCAATGTTGCTCACTGGTGAAACGAGTTCGGAGGCCCAGCTCACGGCGACCAATCCCACCCCCGTTTGGGAAGCTCCTTGATGAGGTGAATGCCACCACGCGGCGGGGTATTATTTTTTTCGTCTTATCCGCTCTTGTGGGTAGTACTCGTGCGAGCTGCAGCAAGGCCAACGGCTAGTCGTCGACTTGTACGTGAATGCATCTGGTGAAACGTTCTACGCGTATTTATTGAAGAATATGGGAACGAGTCGACAGGTGAGTCGGGTTTGTCGGGCGAGATGGAGGTCAAGAGTAATTGGAGTGCTTTTCCCGCTTGTCTTCGTCCAGTCTAAACCGTAGGCTCGAGGTCAGCCTGGCTCTCAGGGAAGATGCCACCTATAATAACATGTGCTCTGTCCTCGAGAAAACACTCGTCGTAATTCAATGTGGCGTTATTGGACATCGACGGCAATGATTGAGTCGGGATGGGTGAATAACTCATGCGCGAGAACAACGGATGAATAACTAGAACCCACGAAGGGTGATTGAGATTGTCAACTCGTTGACGAGTCTCTGGTAAGGAACACCCAATCGGCGGTGATGATGGGAGATGTCGTGTTCACCAGAAAGCGGGGGTTGTACGAAGCACCCATGCACTCACTGCAAACTAGCGGTTCGTCTAACGGCGGGAGATCCTTCCTTCACGCGCGGTGTAGTGAAGGCGAGGATACGCGAGCCTTGTGCAGTGCTTCGAGAACGCTGGAGTGAGTTCGAACCCAGGTACATCCCAACGCGACTTTCCATGAGTGCATAATAGGCGAGCGACAAACGACGGCCGTGACTGTGAGGGTCCTCTCCTGGGGAGTGACCCGGTAATACGAACGACGGGGTGGGTCCGGTTTGGAGAGACGATGGGTCGAAGGTGATTGTGAGCAATGTAGCAACACGAGACTGGATTCAGAGTCGGTAAACTGATCTAGCGATGAAAATCACAATCAATTACGGTCGGCGAGTGTCCTTCGAAATCGGACCGCACGTCTGTCACGTGACGCCCTTCGACATATTGAGCGCACTCACGATGTCGGTCCATCTGCCGGTTCGCACGCCCGCCGTTCGGGTCGTCCCGCTGGTTATCGTTTACTCGTCGAGGTCGCACATGAACTAATGACTATCACTCCGCATGCGCTCCATCGTCCTCGACCTCTGCGTGGGTTTTCGACTGTCGTCGTCGAGGAGATTAAGCGAGCCTGTGGCGTCTCGTCTGCTTCGATGCATGAGGACTTTTTCTGGAGGCGGCGTCGGAAAACTCAAAGATGCACCCATCAAATTGTCGCTGACCAACGAAGTCATTCGGAATGCCTGGATCAGGCCAAACGAGGGGAATGGATCGGGCTCGACTGTGGCTGTGGCCCCTTGCAGTGTTCGAGACCCAGCGTTCTTCACCATAGGCAGAAGTAGTAATGTCGCATCGACACTGGTTGCATCTACGGCTCCACTCTTACCACCAGAGTAAAAGAGGCCGCTCACACGCGCACCACAGCCAACACCCCGTCGGTACGTCATTTTCGGCCGTATCGCGAAGACATCTGCATTGTCCACAATCAGCAATGCCTTGGCTTGTTCCACCCTCACTCCACCATGGTGTAGATACATTGCGATATTCCGCCCGCTCTGGTGGCATCGCATCCATTTCATCCTTTGAAGGCGCAACATATCTCATGAAATGTCCTCGCCGACGAGCCGAACTTGACACCAGTCAATGCTATGACAAAATCGGGCAATGGCATGCGTGGGAGCTGACAAGATCGATCTCCCATGGTCCCACTTCGCCTCCCAGAATTTGCCGAAACCGTGTCGCACATTGCAGACTGACCAACGGACACGGGGTAAGCTCACGAGCATCAGGAGGATGCAAATAGAGCATGAGCTTCATTCCCTTCCCAGTATATGTACCGTCCACTCCTCCCTCTTGCAGACCAGTGTCCAAAGGATGGGTGTCGCAGGAGTTATGCTGCACACGCATGAGCCAGGCGCAGAGAAATTAGAATGAAAAGGTGTGGGTGAGTTATTCGTATTAATTATTTAAACCAGTTTCGTTGTTAGGAATAGAGACTTGCATAGGCATGGAAAAATATCCCTACGTACATACTTCTGACATCGTTCTAAGCGTGATCATTGCAGTGATTAGGCCAGAATTACTCAGGTCAAATGTCAAATTTAAACCACTGAGCTGGAACAACCTCTTCCATAGTAAAACTCCCATCTCTCCCAATCAGCTCCCACTTATGGGCACGGGAATCCCAATCCCAATGACAAAAGGTGAAACTCTTCAAAGGAGACCCAATAATAGCACGCAGAGTGACGATGTTTTTGAGAACTGGCATCAGCTCTTGGTCAGTGGGATCCATACCCTCGATCTGCAGACTCTCCAACCTGGGGCAAAGTACTTCGGGTATCTGGCCCTCCCAGATCGGTTCAGAAGTACCCTGTGCATTCATTGGGATAAGCGCCTCAAAGGTGACATATTCTAGATGCACATGGTAGAGAACCAAGGTTTCCAGATCTGGTAACGATCCAAGGATCTTTGGGATATCATTGAAATGTGAGGTTCCACCGCCCTCGGTCATGGATAAGTTCAGGAGCTTCAATCCTGATAGCTGTGCGTTGACTACGACGTACTTTTCCCAGAGGTAATCAGGTTCCTCCTCATTACCCACAAGTACTTCCAATTCACGGACCTGCGGAAGTTTCAAAGTAGCAAGTCTGGAGAGCATTGTAACCAATCTAGTGCAGACAGGCATTTCTGTCAACCGGTCCTGTCTTGGTTCGTCCACATCAAAAGCATAATCTTCCTGGTATCTCTCAAGCTTGTGGAAGGTTTGACTAGCCAAGGGCGAGAGTTGAGAGACCCCAACAGTAAGAACCTTGAGTGTATGGAAAAGGGGTGCATCTGGCGAAGATTGTGTGTTTGACCGCATGCCCAGGTATAATGTCCTCATCCTCACTTCTTTGAGGCTATGGAAAGAATAGAAATAATCAATGGGAAGCTCCAAATCCTCATCAGTTGCAATATATTCCGACTCGCTAGGAGGTGGAGGGTATTCTAACACTGTAAGGGTGTGATAACCATCACCCACTGAAGCCCTGGATAACGGAACTATATTTGAATATATACTCAGACGATGTAAGAAGACAAGCGTCTTTATATTATAATCACCTATTTGAATATATACTAATGATAGGTGAGTTGTGAGCAACAGCGGAATGGATAGCACATACCTCAGACGATGTAAGAAGACAAGCGTCTGAGGCATGTGAAATCGTGGAGAAGCTTGAAATACAGAAAAACAACAAAGAAAATAGGGGATAATACGTAATAAAGGAAAGAGAATCGTCATAATGAACAAGAAATCTAACAAACTATGCCAAGTGGACTTGAAACCCCAATGAAGGTTCTGTCTCCTTCCAATTCAATATCAAATCTCTCCACTGGTTCATGGACGATCCATTCCTGCAATTCTGACCCTTCACCAAAGCTCAACCGAAATGAGAAGGCTTGTTCATTGGCCGGGTGTGATGCCACAATAGCACCAAAGGCCGGGATAAGTCCATTTCTTTCTGTGTCTCTCGACCATCTTTTGTAGTGCAGATGAAGCTTTCTCAGTTGCCTACAGAGTGGTACTAAAGTCTGGTCTGATGGCCTTGCACTTGCATTGCGCCTTCCAGCAGCAAATGCCAGGAAGAAAGCACTGCTCAGTGCATGGGGGCTCGAAAGTCCCATCCATAGCTCTTCCAAGGATGGGGCAAGTCCCAGCATATAAGCCAGCAGCCGTTCACTGCATTTGATTTCCAGATGCAGGCAAGTCAGACTCTGAGCAGCAAAAATGGAGTGCAGAGTGGTGAGCTGCAGATTCCCTCTCCAGGTCCTCCATTGGCCACATTTTACCTCCAATCTGGCCAGTGGGGGATGATGAAAATGTTCAAGGGTGCGAAGGTTATTGGAGTGATATTTCAGAATCAAACAGGAGGGCATATACACAGACCATAGAGCATCAGGATGGTGTGGGAATATGATAGAGCATTCTTCAAGGGCTGGAAAGGTTCGACCTGCTATCCATTGGACAGAAACAGACTTCAGATGCAAGACACGGAGGATCTGGATTAGTGGAAGCTCGACTTCTGGTGGATAACTTGGGAGGGAAAGGTGATGGGCCTCAAAGATTTCCACCTTATTCACCTCAGGCAACCACTTTTCGACACCTAAGAGGGGTACGTTCGCTTTGTGCATAAGACCCCTTCGAGGGGTCAACTGCACGCGTTCCCACGGCCGACTCTGTCCCAAATGGGGTGTGCACGGCTTGCGCGACTTGCACGACCCTGCCTTGGGTTAGGGGCATTCAACCACGCTCGTCCCGTCCACCAGGGGACCACGTAGGCAGCAGTCGCGTGTGATACGAAATACCGTCGAACAACCTGTAAATTTCTAGGAATTATTAGCCAATTCCCCCGTCCTGTACCGTGAAAACATCGTGAAATGACTGGGAGCGTGCGCGCTCCCAATTTGTATGGGTAGAGTTTTTGATTGTTAGCGTGCGTGATGCGCACGGCTCAACCTTTCTCATAGAGCCTGTACCATGGGCATGTGATTTTGCACATAGGGCACACAAACGCAACCGCGCGCGGCTGCGAAACTTATCGTGATTTGGGTCGATTGAAGCGGGCGCGGGCGCGGGGCGTGCCTTCTATTACCATAATTAGATGTGCGTGCCTCGCACCTGTCAGTCACAACACGCATCTGTTAGTCACAAAATGCACCCATCACGTCCCCTGGAACGGTGCTCCTTCAGCCCTCCCTGCATCCGTTCCAGACCTGTTTTCGTTTTAGAACCTTTCGGTACACTCTCTGATATTATGTAGTAATATAATACATTTATTTCAGTCGTTTTGTCGCCAGGTTTACCGGTTTACCTGCCCGTCACATCGAAGCGCGCGCGCCTCACGCGCCTCACGCGTTCCATACTCGGCGATCTTATTTCCCTTTTCAAAATCACAATAACACCGCCGTGGACCTTTTCCGTTCGTGTCACTGCTCACAAGCGGCACGCGCGCGGCTCACACGGCTCACACACTTCTGCATCCGCGCATTTCCCTTCGAGTAAATCACAGTGACACCACCGTGAGCCTTTCCATTGTTGTATGTATGTCACTACTCACAAACTGCCCGCGTGCACTTCATGCGTTTCCACATTTCCCTTTCTGGAAATGTATGTGACGACACCGTGAGCCTTTACATTGCTATCGATACATGTCACTCACAAACTGCCCGCGCGCTTCACGCGTTTCCACATTTCCCTTTCTGGAAATGTATGTGACGACACCATGAGCCTTTACATTACTATCGATACATGTCACTCACAAACTGCCTGCGCGCGCCTCACGCGTTTCCACATATCCCTTTCTGGAAATGTATGTGACGACACCGTGAGCCTTTACATTGCTATCGATACATGTCACTCACAAACTGCCCGCGCGCGCCTCACGCGTTTCCACATATCCCTTTTGGGGAATCACTGTGACACGACCATGAGCCTTTCCAATGTTCTCTGTGTATGTCACTGCTCACAAACTGCCCGCGCGCGCCTCACGCGCTTTCAAGGCTACAAGCAGACCAGGGCATTTGGGACGCGCGCGCTTCGGGTAAATGCTGGCAGGCACCCAAGTGGAATACGTATACCGTCACGCGTCCCGTCCGTATGTCATGTACACAACACTGGCTCTCGTCGTGGGTCCCTCTGCGTGTGCTTCTTGGGCCCCGATATTTCTTGTATGCACTATAGGATAGGGTGAATAAAATTATGTAATTAATTGTATAATTTGCGTCTTCCAGAGATCTGAGAGAAAATTGCCCGTTGTAAACGCTGACGACCGTCAGGACGCGTCTGAAAGGTCTCCATCAGGCCACTAGATGGTATATATCACAGTCTATATATTTATATTTATATTATACAAGACGTAAATTTAGGATTTACAAGTAGAGTAATAGAATACTTAGGAGTGGTGGTAGGCGGTGCCATCAGCTATAGTACAGACTGTCGTTGACACTCTGATGTCATGTAATTATGTTAATACATTTTATCTGATTATGTACACGACGTCTGAACGCGCTGTTTTGAGCTGTCAGGTAGCTGCGTTGGTTGTTGTAAAAAAACCTACCGATTTTTAACATCTATATCAATGATATTGGCCTGGGACGATGACTATATTTATTTTGAATATACATGAATATATACACGCGTGGTGGTTTAAAATGCGTGCGCGCGTTCCCTACCGCTTTGGTGATGACTGACGGCGTTCTAAGTATCGGTGAAGGGGCTAGAAAAGCAAATGCATTTATATTGAGTATTCTACGCGCACGGTGGTTCAGAACGTGTATGCGCGTTCCGGCCGCTTCAGCGATAGCTGACGGCACCCTACGCATCCCTGAAAGAGGCAGAAAGAAGATAGTATTTACCTTTAATATATGTGAATATATCTACACGTGCAGTGGTTCAGAACGCGTGCGCGCGTTCCCCACCACATCGGCGATGGCTGAAGTTACCCCAGGCATCCCTGAAAATGCCAAAAAACGAGTGTATTTATCCAGAGTATAGGTGAATGTATCTACGCGCGGTAGTTCAGAACGCGTGCACGCATTCCGGCCGCTTCAGCGATAGCTGACGGCACCCTAAGCATCTCTGAAAGAGCCAGAAAAAAAGTATTTTCTTTTAATATACGTGGGTTTATCTATGCGCGTGGTGGTTCAGAACGCGTGCGCGCGTTCCCCGCCGCTTCGGCGATGGCTGACGGCACCCCAAGCATCACTGAAAGAGTCAGGAAAAAGGTATTCACCTTTAATATACGTGAATGTATCTATGCGCGCGGTGGTTCAGAACGCGTGCGCGCGTTCAATCGTCCCCGCCACTTCGGCGATAGCTGACAGCACCCTAAGCATCATTAAAAGTGCCAAGAAAATATGTGTATTTACTTTTAATATACATGGATGTATCTACGCATGCGGTGGTGCAGAACACGTGCGCGCGTTCTGGCCGCTTTGGTGATGGCTGACAGCACCCTAATTGTCTCTGAGAGTGCTAGATATACATATATATATACTTCCTGTATATGTGAATATACCTATGTGCACAGCGGTTCAGAACGCGTGCGCACGTTCTGGCCGCGTCAGCGATGGCTGACGGCACTCTAAGCATCACTGAAATCGCTAGAAAAAATTATTTATTTAATTCTAGTATATGTGAATCTACCTACGCCCGCAGCAGTTCAGAACGCGCGCGTGTGCGCGTTCCCCGCTGCCTCGACGATATATAGCTGACGACCGCTAGGCATCACTAAAAGAGCCAAAAAAAAAATAAGGAAGTTTCTTTTGGCCCTTACACGACGCACGCGCAATGGACAGTGGGCAGAGGACCCTTATTGCAGGCCGATACGGCGCGCGCCGGC